>MDTC01227815.1_pt1 | contig 23008 bp, 25 predicted proteins | sample 811181 | NCBI WGS metagenome assembly MDTC01 (sample SAMN05326644, study PRJNA326480) | marine metagenome | isolation source: seawater | place: Pacific Ocean: North | collected 2011 | reverse complement strand
TTAGAAACCTGCGCTACCTTAGGCATGTTAGACAAAAATCAAGCAAAAAAATTAGCTAACTCTGGTTTAGACTATTATAATCATAATATCGATACCTCTGAAAATTATTACAAGAAGATAATTTCTACTCGAGTTTATAAAGACCGGCTCGAGACATTAGGAAATGTAAGAAGTGCAGGCCTTAAGGTTTGTTGTGGAGGTATTCTTGGAATGGGAGAAACTGAAGATGATAGAATTGATATGCTAATAACACTTGCAAATCTTCCTAAACATCCAGAGAGTGTTCCATTAAATCAGTTAATTAAAATACCAGGAACGCCGTTGGAAAATAAAGATGATTTGAATCCTTTTGAACTTATAAAAACCATTTCAGTTGCAAGAATAATGATGCCAAAATCATATATCAGACTGTCTGCAGGCAGAACTAACATGAATGAGAGCACTCAAGCGCTTGCTTTTTTTGCTGGAGCTAATTCAATTTTTCAAGGTGATATATTACTTACAGCACCAAATCCAGGAAAAGATACTGATACTCAATTACTTGACAAGTTAGGATTAAAATCGGAAAAAATATCAATATCCGGTAATGCATAAAGATCTTAAGCATCTATGGCTCCCTTACACACAGATGAAGAGTGTGACTAAACCAATCAAGGCTAAAAAAACTAAAGAATGCTACATTATATCTGAAAAAGGTAATATTTTACTTGACTCAATTTCCTCTTGGTGGACTTCTTGTCTTGGATACAATAACCAAAATTTGATTAATGCTGTGAAAAAGCAGTTAAAAACTATGCCTCATGTTATGTTCGGAGGAATCGTTCACAATCAAGCAATTACTCTATCTAAAAAAATTGTCGCTTTGATAAAGAATAACTTAGAAAAGGTTTTTTTTGTTGACTCTGGATCAGTTTCTATTGAAGTTGCCATGAAAATGGCTATTCAATTTTGGATTAACAAGGGTAAAAAAGGAAAAAATAAATTTATTCACTTTAAAAACGGTTATCATGGAGATACAAGCGCTGCAATGTCAGTATGTGATCCAGATGAAGGGATGCATTCTATATTTGATAACTATCTAAATGATAATTTTTTTTGTGAACTTCCTTACACAGAGACATTAAAAAAAGGATTAGAAACTGTTTTAAAAAAGAATAAAGACAGAATAGCTGGTATTATTGTAGAACCATTAGTTCAATGTGCAGGAGGAATGAGAATGTATCCTCCTAACTTATTAAACATTATTTATGAATTAAAAAGTAAATATAATGTCTTGCTTATTATAGATGAGATCGCAACTGGTTTTGGGAGAACTGGAACTATGTTTGCATTTCATCAAACTAAAGCTAAGCCAGATATTGTATGTATAGGAAAAGCCTTAACTGGAGGGTTATTAAGCCTCAGTGCAACAGTAGCAACAAACAAGGTATTTAATGCTTTTTTGGGAAACAAAAAAAATATTGAATTTATGCATGGTCCTACGTATATGGCCAATCCTCTAGCATGCTCAGCAGCTAATGCTACTTTGAATTACATAAATAAATATAGAGTTTTAAAAAAGGTAAAAAAAATAGAGAAATTTTTTGAATTTAACCTTAAAAAATTCCATAAGTTTAGCTTTGTAAGTGATACTAGATTTCTGGGAGCTATAGGAGTCATAGAGGTTAAAGATCTTAACCAAAAAACTCTGATATGGCTTAGAAATGAATTTATAAAAAGAGGTGTTTGGGTAAGACCTCTCAGGAATGTCGTTTACTTTATGCCACCATTTATTATTAAAAAAAAACAACTTGAAAAAATATTTAATGCAACTGAAGAAATTTTTGAACTATGGCAAGAAAGAATACTTTGAATAAAGACCTTATAGCTCCTTTAGAGGGGATAAAAGTAATTGACCTAACTAGAGTTCTTGCAGGACCATATTGTACTATGCAATTGGCGGATTTAGGAGCAAGAGTTATAAAAGTTGAGTCATTCAGTGGAGACGACTCCAGACAATTTGGGCCTTTTTATAAAAATATTTCAACATACTTTACCTCACTTAATAGAGGAAAGGAGTCAATTAAACTAGATCTAAAGAAAAAAAAAGATTTAAATATTTTATTAAAACTCATTGAAAAAGCTGATGTACTAGTAGAAAATTTTAGGCCAGGAACAATGGATAAATTAGGTTTAAAAAAAAGAAAGTTATTTAATTCAAATCCTAGACTTATTTACGCTTCTTGTTCAGGATTTGGTCAAACTGGAGATTTAGCCTCAAAACCTGCGTATGATTTAATCGTTCAAGCCTTAGGGGGAATAATGAGCCTGACTGGTTACGAAGACCAAGCGCCAGTTAGAGTAGGAAGTTCAATTGGAGATATAACTGCAGGATTATTCACTACTATTGGCATACTATCAGCATTAATAAAAAGAAATATTACGAATAAAGGTTGTCATATTGATATTTCAATGTTGGACTGTCAGTTAGCAATACTAGAGAATGCCGTTTCTAGATATTTTTGTGACAAGAAAATCCCTAAGAAACTTGGAAGTCGCCATCCATCGATTGCACCTTTTGAATGCTATAAATGCAAAGATAGTTATATTGCAATAGCAGCAGGGAATAATATTCTTTTTGAAAAGCTTTGCAAAGCATTATCTAGTAGTAATTTATTTGAAATGCAAATCTTTAAAACAAATGATTTAAGATTAAAAAATGTGGAAAAGTTAAAAAAAGTCATAGAAAGCATATTAAAGAAATATAACGCAAATTATTGGATCAAAAAAATTGGTTTAGAAGGAGTGCCAGTAAGTAAGCTAAATAACATTCAAGAAGTATTAGAACATCCACAAATTATTAATCGCAATATGATAGTAGATGTCAAATTTAGTAAAAATAAAAAAATAAAAGTGGCAGGAAATCCTATAAAGTTCTCTAATTTTAAAGATAGCAAAATTAGAAAAGCCTCCCCTTCACTAGATGAAGACAGACTAGAGATTCTTAAAGATTTTAATATAAAAGAACAATGATTATAGATTTAAATATAGTTGCATTATTAACAATAATAGTAGGCATAATAGCTCTATTTTTTTTTATTTTAGACAAATATCCAATGGAAACCGTGTCTATTGGATTATTATCCAGTTTAGCATTGATACAAATAATATTTTCTAAACATTCAGGATTTGATATAACAAATTTATTATCTGGTTTTGCAAACCCTGGATTAATTACTGTAATAGCCCTACTTATTATGGCAGAAGGAATGGTTGCTACCGGAGCAATTAGCTCAATTGCAAAAATATTTGAATTAGAAAATAAACTTAACACTATAGTCCTTTTTTCCATTATTTTGGTTTTTGTGGCAATTCTAAGTTCAGTAATGAATAACACACCAATTGTTGTAATGTTTATACCCTTAATCGCTGCTCTAGTAGAGAAAAGTAATATTGATATAAGTAAAACGCTACTCCCTCTTTCATACGTAAGTATGCTGGGTGGAATGACGACACTGATGGGATCAAGCACAAACCTGATTGGGGCAGGAATTGTTTCTGATTTTGGAGTTTCTCCCATTGGTTTGCTAGATATGTCAATACCTGCATTAATATTGGCTATTCCAGGACTTATTTTCACACTTTTAATTATTCCTAATCTACTGCCTAAAAATAAAAGCTACAAAAATCCTTTTGCCCGAGATGCAAGACAATTTTTGGCAGAAGTTGAAATAAAAGAAAACTCGAAATTATTAAATCTTAAAATTGAAAATAATAATATTGCTGAATTTAGTAATAGTAATATTTTATTTATACAGCGCGGTGAGCACGCCTTCTATCCACCTATAGATAATTTGACTCTTAAAATAGGTGATATAATTGTATTGGGAGCTACCAGAAAATCATTGGAGGACGCTATTTCTAAGTTAGGTGATCAATTACAGCCTCAACTTACTAAAGAACTTAACGATAATATTGAAGAAATTAATAAAAATTTAATTAAAGATTCAAGAGTCCTGGCTGAAGTCCTTGTTGCTCCTAGCTCAGAGATGATAGGTAAAGATCTTGAACAAATAAGATTTAGACATTTTACAGGATGCATTGTATTAGGATTGCTTAGAAGATCGAGAATGTTGAAAGATAGAGTAACAGAGATACCACTTTTAGCGGGAGATGTTTTATTAGTTCAAGGGACAGAAGAGTCAATTTCCAACTTAAAAAATAATTCTGATGTGATATTAATTGATTGGACTAGAAAATATTTACCTCAAAAAAGAAAGTTAATTAGATCATCTTTAATTTTTCTAACTACAATATTAGCAGCTGCTTCAGGATTTATAGACTTAGCTACAGCATCTATTATAGGAGCTTCTGCAATGGTTTTAACCAATGCACTTTCTATTAATAGAGCAGCTAATGCTATAAATAAAAGACTATATATAACAATAGCATCCATGTTAGCTTACGGAGTTGCGCTAGAGAACTCAGGTGCAGCACAATTAATTGCAAAAAGTTTAATGTTTTTTTTGAATGATAAGCCAGTGTCTTTTGTTTTATGTAGTTTATTTATTTTAGTTACAATATTTACTAATTTTTTAACAAATAATGCTACTGTTATAATTTTTATGCCAATTGTAATAAATTTATCTTACGCTTTTAATGTTGATCCTATGGCATTTATAATAACTATAATATTGGCTTCAAATATTTCTTTCTGTACACCTTTTGGCTATCAGACCAATTTATTGGTGATGACCCCGGGTCATTATAAATTTTATGATTATGTAAAATGCGGAGTTCCATTGACTATATTAACTTGGATAATTTATATTTTATTTATACCTGATTATTTCGGATATTAAAGATGTTTGAACAAAAAGTAATTTACGGGTATAAATAGAGTTATTTATTAATTTTCATGTAGGGAGTGTCAATGTCTAAAAGAAAAATTACAAGAAGAAAAATCCTTAAAACTGCTGGTCTCATTTCGGCAGCAGGTTTGCTGTCTTCATGTAGTGATAGTGGAACTCCTAACAAACCTGGGAATACAAGCGCTATAATAAAACAAAAATTTGAGTGGAAGTTAGTCACAACCTGGCCAAAAAACTTTCCTGGCCTAGGAACTGGTGCACAACGAATTGCAGATAGTATAAAAAAAATGTCAGAAGGCAAATTAGATATTAAGCTATTTGCAGCTGGAGAATTAGTTCCAGCTTTTGAGTGTTTTGATGCGGTGAGAGAAAATAAAGCTCAAATGTTTCATGCATCGCCATATTATTGGATAAATAAAAATAAATCTGTGCCATTTTTTGGAGCGGTTCCTGGAGGAATGATAGCTCAGGAACACAATGCCTGGATAAATTATGGTGGAGGACAAGAATTATGGAATGAATTGTACAATGATTTTGGATTAATATCTTTTATGGCTGGTAACTCAGGCACTCAAATGGGTGGCTGGTTTTTAAAAAAGATTGACTCTATTAACGATTTTAAAGGCTTAAAAATGAGAATTCCTGGACTAGCCGCAGAGGTTCTTAATAGAATAGGCGGTACAGCCGTAGCACTTCCAGGAGGTGAAATAATGCCAGCTTTACAGTCCGGTGCCATCGATGCAACTGAATGGGTAGGTCCGTGGAATGATTTAGCTTTTGGTTTTCATAAAATTACAAAATTTTACTATGGTCCAGGAATACATGAACCAAGTTCTGTACTAGAATGTTCAATAAATTTAAATGCATACAACTCTTTACCTGATGATCTAAAGGCAATAATTAAGTTCGCATGCGAAGCTGAAAATAGTAGAATGTTGTCAGAGTTCACAGCAGCAAACTCTGATGCACAACAAAAACTTGTTAATGATCATAAAGTAGAAGTATTAAATTTTCCAAAACAAGTTTTTAAGGAAATGATAAAAATTTCTAATGATGTGGTTGCTGAGACAGCAGAAGAAGGTAATATTAATAAAAGGATTTATGATAGTTGGAGTAATTTTAAAAAAATTGCGAGATTGAGGTCACCTTTTGCAGAGCAAGGCTTCATAAACCTGAGCACCTGATATTTTTAAAAAATCAATTAGACGTAACTTTTTCTTTCAACAAATTATCAATTTCACTTTCTGAATACTTCAATTCTTTTAAAATTTCAATGCTGTTTTCGCCTAATAGTGGAGCTAAATTTCCTGCATATAAAGGAGTTTCTGAATAAATAGGTGCAGGACGTGGAGCTCTTATTTTCCCATAATGTTTACTATCATAAGTATTAAAGATTTCATTGACTTTGATTTGTTGATTATCTAAAAGCTCAACTCTATTCAGTATTGGAGCAGAAGGAACTTCTTCTCTCTCAAAAGCTTTAAGTATTTCATCTGAGTTATACTTTGCGATTTCATCTGCTATAAGTTTTCTTCTTTCTTCTTTGAACTTAACTCTAGCATTTGGTGTAGAAAATTTTTTATGATTTATTAATTCAGGTCTATTAAAGGCAATACACATTCCCTCCCACTCTTTATCTGTTACTGCGCCTGCAGTAATAAACTTTTTGTCTTTTGTCTTAAATACTAAATCCAAACCCAATTGTCCTACAGCAGGATCTTTTTCCTTGCCTACAAAAGACAATGAAGCACTGCCCTCTGGCCACAAATAAGCAATCATAACATCAAGCATAGCAAGTTTTATATGCTGTCCCTTTCCATGTCTTTCTCTATGAAAAAGTGCAGCACAAATAGCTTGAGCAGCAGCAAGCCCTGTTGTTTTATCAGGAATAATTGTTCTTACTTGTTTTGGAAAATTTGTAATTTGATCTCTTTGTATATCAGCCAATCCAGATAAAGCTTGAATTACAGGATCATAAACTCTTTGCTTAGAGTATGGCCCTTTAGATCCAAACCCACTAATTGAAACATATATCAAGTTTGAATTTATTTTTTTTATTTCTTCATATTCTAAACCCATTCTTTCAATTGTTCCCGGTCTGAAGTTTTGAACAAAAACGTCTGCCAAAGATATAAGTTTTTTAAGGATAAAAATTCCACGTTTTCTTTTTAAATCAAGAGTAATTGATCTCTTACTTCTATTGCAACACAAAAAAGAATTAGTCATACCATTAACTTCATCTCCTACCTTTCTCATTAACTCTCCAGTAAGAGGTTCAACTTTTATAACATCAGCGCCTTGGTCTCCCAACATCATTGTAGCAGTAGGGCCTGATACCATAGCTGTAAGATCTAATACTTTAATTCCACTAAGAGGGCCGTTTTTTTTCATAATCTTTCAAAAAATTTCATACTAATCTTCAAAACAATCTTTATAGGCATTCATATAATTTATTCTCTTGGTAGCCCTTTCATAATAGGAAAGAACATTATTACTTTTTATTTCCAACTTGTAAGTGTCACAATGCATTAAGCAACTTGTAAATATAATATCCGCTACAGATGGACTTTTTCCTAACAACCATCCCGTTTTAGGAACATTATGCTCACAAGCTTTTATCATTCTATCAAAATGCTCTCTTGAAGTTTTTATTGCGTTAGGTGCCTCTCCATAAAGATGAGAAAGTCCCATATTCTCTGTTTTTTCATGTCTTCTTAATGTGTAAATAACTAAACAATCTAGCTCCATTAAAGAAAAAGCAATCCATTCCTCTTCTTTAGTCTTTTCTGTTACTGTTTGAGAAATTAAAAAGTCTTTAGGCTTTTTAAAATTATATGTAATATATTTAACAGCAGCAAGGCTTTCTGTTATTACAAAATTATTATGTTTTAGCATTGGTATTTTCCCTTTAGGGTTCATATTTAAATATTCATCAGTTTGCGTTTCTCCAGTTCTAGAGCGTATTTTATAACTCTTATAAGATAAATTAAATTCATGAAGTATCCAATAAATTCTGAATGGTCTGTAGGTTTTACATCCCCATATTTCTATATTTTCATTTTCCTTAGACTCTAGCATAAATAAATAATATAAATCAGTAAGATTAAAAATAATAGTAAATATTAACTAAGTTAATTATAAATGATTTTCGGTAAATACGTAGCCAATTCAGGAAAGTGCCATAATATGAATAGCATTAGCAGCTGTATGGCTACAAATGGAATAGCTCCTGAATAAATTTGTGTAGTTTTTACAGAAGCAGGTGCAACACCCCTTAAGTAAAATAATGCAAATCCAAATGGAGGTGTTAAAAATGATGTTTGTAAATTTATAGCAATCATAATTCCAAACCATAAAGGATCAACACCCATCATTAAAATTGCTGGGCCTATAATGGGAACCACAACGTATATAATCTCAAATACCTCTAGAAAAAAACCTAATATAAAGATTGCAAACATTGTAATAATAATTGAGGTTATAACTCCACCCTCTATATTCGTTAAAAAGTGAGCCACAGTTTCGTCGCCACCATAGCCTCTAAAGACCAATGAAAATAAAGCTGCTCCTACTAGAATTATAAAAACCATTGAAGTAGTTTTTGCAGTATCTTGTACAACTTCCTTTAAAACTTTTAAAGAAAGATGTTTTTTTATAAATGCTAAGATAATTGCTCCGAATGCCCCTACTCCAGCTGACTCCGTAGGAGTAGCTAAACCTGCTAATATGGAGCCCAATACAGATACAATTAAAATTAGCGGTGGAAGCAAGGCTTTAAAAATATCAATATATAATTTTTTTATATTTTTGGTTATTATTTCTTTTTTCGCTGGAACGCTTTTCGGGTTCAAAAATGAGTTTAATATTTGCCAAAATATATACATAACTACCAGACACAAACCAGGCACTAAAGCGCCAAAAAACAAATCAGTTACACTAACAGACTCTGGTGAAAAGTTACCCAATGATAACTGTGCTTGTTGATAAGATGCTGATATTTGATCACTTAACAATATTAGTACTATAGATGGAGGTATTATTTGTCCTAAAGTACCTGCAGCACATATAGTGCCGCTGGCTAATTTCGGAGAGTATCCTTGCTTAAGCATTGTTGGCAAGGATAAAAGCCCCATGGTTACAACTGTTGCTCCTACAATACCTGTAGAAGCCGCCAACAAAGCGCCTACTAAAGTAACCGAAATAGTCAATCCTGATCTAACATTTTGCATTAGAATTCCCATCGACTCAATAAGCTCCTCGGCTATCTTGGATTTCTGTAGCATTACTCCCATAAATACAAACAATGGAACAGATATCAGAAGATCATTAGTCATTATTCCATAAACTCTGTTTGGAAATGCAGAAACAAATGACATATCAAATATATTTAAGGAAGCTCCCAATAATGCAAAAAGCAAGGATACTCCTGATATTGTAAATGCTACAGGATAACCAGATAATAAAGCCAAGAATAAAACTCCTAACATACTTACCAGCATAAACTCTTGTGATATCATATTAACCTCTAATTTTTTTGATACCGCTATAAATAATTGATACGCCTTGAGCAAATAACATAAAAGCAAAAAGCCAAATGAAAGTTTTCATTATATACACTGCATGAAGTCCCCTCTCTTCTAGTGATCCCTCTAATTGCTGCCAAGAGTTTATTACATAACTAAATGAATAGTAAAAGGTAATAAAGCATACTGGGAGTAAAAAAATTAAAGATCCTATAACATTAACAATATTTTTTCTTTTCTCAGACAATTTAGAATAAAAAATATCTACTCTTACGTGAGCATTTTCTACAAGTGTATAGGCAGCACATATCATGAAAACAGCAGCGTATAAAAAACGTACTAACTCTTGCATCCAGATGAAACCTATATTGAATAAGTATCTTAAAATGACTATCAAGCACGTAATTATTACCATAAAAAGCAGCAACCAAGAAAATAGCTTGCCAACTTTTAAATTAAAACTATCAATATAATTAGGGATATTTTTTAAGCCTATCATTATTAAATACTATCTATAAAATACTTTCTAGTAAATGGTAATTTTTTGTTAATTGACTTAGAAAATTTAGTCAAAAAATATGAGGTTAATTTCAAACCATTTTTAATATCATTACTACCGTCAAACTTATCTGAAATCAAAAAGCTAGGCAAAGGTAATAGCTTATTTTCCCACCCTTTTGCAGATGGCTTGCTAACAGCACATCCTGATTTAGGAGAGACATAAGATAACTCTTGCCTTGAGTTAGATACTACACATTTACTCAATTCTAGCCCATAACCAATCTTATCAAGCAGAAATAGCTCCCACTTAACATAGTTTTTTAACCAATTGTTTTTGTCTTTAAGAATTTCTTTTATCAAATTATAGCTTTTAAAAAACAACTCTTCTTCAGACTCGTTTTCTAAAAAGCAAAATTCTATTAAGTTTAACATCGATACTATAGATAAAAAGTTTTTAGTACTATCTAAATATATACCGGAATTAGCCTCTAGTAATTCGCATTTAAACAAACCTAATGAGTCTTCTTTTCTACCCTTCCACTCAGCTACAACAAGATTTCCTGTCTCAAAAATATTACTTTTGAAAATTTTTTTACCACCTTTAACAAGTCCTTTTTGTATGCCTTTTTTGTCAGTAAATACTTTTAAAATTAAAGAAGTTTCTGAATAGTTTGTTTTAGATAAAACTAAAGCTTTATTTTTCCATATTATCAAGACTAGCTCTTTTTTTCTTTGCCTCTTTTAAAAATAGGAACAAATGAATTTTCTCTTTATATATACCTTCTAAATCTGTCCTTGCTTTAATACTAATTTTTTTTATAGTTATTCCATCTTTTCCAAGCAATATTGGCTTATGTGAGTTTTTTTTAAAAATAATGTTAACATTTATTTTATAACTTCTATCTTTATTCTTCTTAATATCACAGGTTTTAAATTTTAAATCATAGGGAATTTCATTATGAATATAATTTAGTACCTTTTCTCTAACAATATCTTCTATAAACAAAGGGTCAATATCACTTTTTTTTCTCTCTTGTAATGTCTTAATATAAAACCTATTATTTGCGATTATATAATTTAATAAAGAGTTTATGCCTATTTTTTTTGTAGCAGATAATGTTATTAATTTATCAGTTTTCATTTGTTCTTTTATTAAACCTATAGCATTCAAATATAAGTTCTTTTTGAGTAAATCTATTTTATTAATAATTATTAAAAATTCCTTATCAAATGATTTTACATAATTTAAAATTTCAATTGTGGTAGCAAAGTTTGGCTTTACAGCATTTACTAATATTAAGACCAAGTCACTATCTATCAAAGCATTAGAAGCCTGTTTAAACGTACTTCTTGAGATTTTTTCTTTTTTTCCAAAAATTCCTGGCGTATCTAAAAATATAAATTGCTTTCCTTTAAAGCAAATTACATCAGACTTCTGCTTTACAGTGGTTTGAGACTTTCTTGTTACAGCGGAAATTTTTTTTTTAAAAACCTGATTTATTAATGTAGATTTACCAACATTTGGTTCTCCTATTATTGATACTTTAATAGTTTCAATTAACTTTTTTTTCATTTAGTAACTTAAATTTTTAATAAAATTTTTAGCAGCGTCTTGTTCAGCATCCTGAAGGTTTCTACCTTTACCAATCTCCTCCTTGCAGTCTTTTATTTTAACTTTAATAGTAAATAGTGGTCCATGATCTGGTCCTGATTTATTTATTATTATATATTTAGGCAGCCCTAATTGTCTAGCTTGGCTCCACTCTTGTAAGAATGTTTTATTATCAACTTTAATTTTATTAATTGTACTAATTTTATTTTTCCAAATTATATTTATTAAGTTTACGGTTTTGCTATAACCACATTTTATAAAATAGGCTCCTATTATTGCTTCTAGAGTGTCTGTAAGTCCTTTTTTAGAGAACTTTGTTTTATTGCTATTTAAATAAGAGTCTAACCGAATATTAATAGCCACATCAAATAAAACTTTTCCTGAACACAAATTAGAGACTATTTTGGATAATTTTCCTTCACTGTAGCTTTTGTATTGATCAAATATTATTGTTGTTAATATTAAACCTAGAACTTTATCACCTAAAAACTCAAGTCTTTGAAAGTTTTTTCTCTTTTTTATATCTTTCTTACAAATTATAGATTCAAATTCAGATATGGTTTTAAATTCATTTCTTAAATCCCCTATTCTCATCATCTAAAAATGTTTCCTAACCTCTCAAATCTTATTGACTTAGGAATTTTAAAGATATTTATACCAAAAATGCTTAAGTATTTATCAGAATATTCTATAGATAAAAATATTAAAGCAGCTTTTCCTACCAAGTTATCTCTAGGAACATAACCAACTTGAGATAAAATTCTACTATCAGAAGAATGCTCTCTGTTATCGCCCATAACAAAGAAGTGATTTGCTGGAACAGTATAATTTTTTGTATTATTTACATCAAACAAATTGTCAATGGCACCTGGATTTACAATACCATCAAACTCAAGATCGTCTAAAACTAAATATTTTTTACCAGTACTATTTTTTTCTTCAATAAGTTCAAATTTTTCTAAATATCCATTTCTATGCATATCCTCAAAATTTCCAACTTTTTTTCTTGGCAACTCTACTTCATTTACGAAAACAATTCCATTTTTGATAGCAACATTATCACCTGGAAGACCTATAATTCTTTTTATATAGTCAGTTTTATTATCACCAGGAAATTTAAAAACTGCCACATCTCCTCTTTTGGGCTCATTATAAAAAATTCTGCCTGAAAAAGGCAAGTATCTTCCAAAAGGTACTGAATAACTACTATATCCATAAGAAAATTTAGAAACAAATAAAAAGTCACCTACCAACAGGTTTGGCTTCATTGATCCTGAGGGAATTGTGAATGGTTCATAGGCAAAACTTCTTAAAAAAATAGCAACCAAAATAGCAATGATAAATGTTTTAAATACTTCGATCATTTTTTCTTTAATAAGTAGGTAAATTATAACCACAATAATGAGCAACATTAGTATTGTATTCATATTAAATTCCTTTTATGTTATAGCTCTCTATAATTACAAATGCTTGTGCATACTCTCTTTCATCTGTAATAGTTATCAAAATGTTAGAGGTTGTATTTTTTGACAACAAGCTTTCTAGTCTTCTCTTAGCTGTGCCATATAAATTCACAACAGGTTTACCTGAAGAAAGATTAGCTACCTCAATATTTTTCCATGAAATACCTTGGCTTATGCCAGTTCCCAATGCTTTTGCTGTTGCCTCTTTAGCAGCAAATCTTTTTGCATAACAGGCGGATTTACTAAAACTATTACTGCATTTTACTATTTCGGTCTCTGTAAAACATCTTTTTTCAAATCTATCATTAAATTTATTTAAGACTTTTGAAATTCTTTTGATTTCACAGATATCTATACCTATACCTAAAATCATTTATCCAATTTTCTCATTATATTAAGCATTTTTTTAATTACATTTTCTAGCCCATAAAATATAGACTCTCCTATTATAAAGTGTCCAATATTTAGCTCATCTATACCTTTAATTAAAACTATTTTTTTTACCTTTTCAAATGTAAGACCATGTCCTGCACTAATTTTAATATTTTCTTTTAATGCTAAATTTGTCAACTTTTTAATTTCATCTAAAAATTTACTTTCTTCGGACTCTTTTGCATTTGCATATTCTCCAGTATGTATCTCCACAGAACTAATATTAAGTTTTTTAATTTTTTCTATATTTTCTTTCTCTGGATCTATAAATAAGGATACTTCAATATTGTTTTTAAATAATTTAGGAAGATTTTTAGAAAGAAAGATAAAACTATTATCGAGATTTAAACCTCCCTCTGTGGTAAGTTCTTTTCTTTTTTCAGGAACAATGCAAACTTTTTTAATATTATTCTTAATTGCAAAATTAAACATAAACTCCGTAGGTGCTATTTCAAGTTGCAAAGGTATTTTAATATTTTTTATTAACAAATTAATGTCTTCTTCTTTTATGTGCCTTCGGTCTTCTCTTAAATGAACAACAATCGAGTCAGCTCCTGAATTTTCAGAAATAAGAGCAGCCTTTAAGGGAGACGGATGTCCTCCTCCTCTTGCATTTCTGATAGTTGCAACATGATCTATATTTACACCAAGTTTCATTTTATTTTCTTTTCTTTATTTTATTTTTGTATGAACTTATAACACTTTCAAAAATAAAGTAAGATAAAAACCAGAAAAAAAATGTCATTGGGATTGACCCTAATGCCATAGTAGGAATATATTTTAAAGAATTAAAATTCTTTTTAATTAAATAATAGTCAGTAGTAAGAAATATATTTTTAACCAAAATGTATAAAACAATCATTTCATCTTTAAGACTAGGAAGAAGACTCATTGCATCAAGATCTATATTATCTTTGATAAATAACTTTCCTATTTCAAAACTCAAATACCAAATAAAGGGAAAAGTCCAAGGATTACCAAATAATGTACCGATTATTGCAGCAGCCATGGATCCTCTTAATATCCATGCTAAAGTCATTGCAAATAAAGCGTGAAGTCCTAAAAAAGGCGTAAAGGAAATAGATATACCACAAGCTAATCCTAGTGCAATCTCATGTGAGGACCCCTTCATACGCCTTAAGTTCAACAAAAAATATTTTTTAGTTCTGTGAAAACTAAATAAGATTTTAAACTTACTTTTTAAAAATAAAAAATAGGTTGTTTTATTTCTTCTCCCAAATGGCATAGTTCTACTTTAAAAATCTACTCCCTGGTTTTTTAATTGGAATCTTACTTAGAGACTTAGGCACTTTGTTTGGTTCATACAAAGGAGCCTTCAGAGTAAGCAGGGAATGTTTGAAAACTTTGTTATCAATATCATGAATACTCCTGTTTACAATAGAGAATACACCTATCACTTCAGCTTCATATTTTTTTATTGCTGTAATACATTCTTCTGAAGATTTACCTGTAGTTATAACATCCTCTATAACTACTACTCTAGATTTTTTTTTTATATTAAAACCCCTTCTGAAACAAAGTTCTGAATTAACTCTTTCCAAAAAGATTGATCTTTTACCTAAAATTTCTCCTACCTTGCTTCCTATTATAATGCCTCCCATAGCAGGCGATACTACTAAGTCTATTTCATATTCACTGATTTTAGTTTTGATCAAATTAACCAATTCTTGTGCAATTAATTTTAAATATTCTGGATAACTTAAAACTATTGCAGATTGGAGATACACAGAACTATGTAAGCCTGATGACAAAATAAAATGACCTTCCTGCAAGGAATTTGTTTTTTTATATATTTCTAATATTTTATTAATTTTAAATTCTCTCTACTTTATATATAGCATCTTCAAGTTTAAGAGACACTAGTAAATCATTAAAATGTTTAGAATCTGTTACCTGCACGTCTACGTCCATATAAAAAAAATCTTCTTCTCTCTTATTGATTTTTATATCTACGATATTGGAGCTTAATTTTGCTATACAATTAGTTATCTTATTAAATGAACCTATTTTGTTTTGCACTGTGAGACTAATCCTAGCAGTTTGCAAGTAATTAGTATTTTTGGTATCCCATGTAAGTTCATACCATAATTCTGGAAAATTAGTGAACCTTTCAAGTACCGTGCAATTTATCAGATGGACATTAATGCCCTTGTTTTCTGTCAAAATTCCCACTATATTTTCTCCAGGCAAAGGGTTACAACACTCAGCGAAGTTTACTGCCTGTCCTTTAGTCAGCCCTATTATAGGAAGTCTGTTTTTGACTTCTTTTATTTTTATTCTTCTTTTTTCCGATTTAGGCATAATAGTATTTATAATTAAATTTGAATTTATTTCTCCTCTTCCTAAAGCAATGTAAAAGGATCTATAAGTGTCATAATTAAAAATATTAATTAACATTAGTAGGATTTTCTTTGTAGCTCTTTTATTCATATCTAGTAAGATTTTCTTTAAAATTTGTTTTCCGAGGGTTTCAAACTCATCCTGTTCATGATCTCTTAAAGACTTTCTTATTTGACTTCTGGCCTTTCCAGTTATGCAGAAACTTAGCCAGTTTGGTTGGGGTTTTTGCCCTTTGGATGTAAGAACTTCTATTTGATCACCATTTGATATAATTTCGTTAATGGGAGATAAATTTCCATTAATCTTAACTCCTATAGTTTTGTCTCCTAAGGTAGAATGGATAGCATATGCGAAATCCAAAGCAGATGAACCTTTAACCATGGAAATAACATCTCCTCGGGGAGTAAAACAAAAAACATTTTCGGAATACATATCAATTCTTGAATGCTCAATTAGCTCTCTTGGTCCACCAGCAGCTTTAATTATTTCAATAACATCTTGGAACCATTTGTTTCCCTCTTTCATTTCTTTTTTAGAAAATTTATAGCCCCTGTTCTTATAAATCCAATGTGATGCTACTCCATAATCAGCAATGTTATGCATTTCTAAAGACCTTATTTGTAATTCCATTTGTATACCCTCTGGCCCTATTACTGTAGTATGAATAGACGAGTAACCATTGGGTTTAGGAGTTGAAATGTAATCTTTAAATCGCTCAGGTACCATAGACCACTTCATATGAATTTTTCCTAATACTTTATAGCAGTCATTTTTTGTTCTAGTAATTATTCTAAATGCATAAATATCAGATACCTTCTCAAGACCTATAGATTTTCTTTGCATTTTCTTCCAAGTAGAATAGATCTTTTTCTGTCGTCCGCTTACCTCTATATTTTTATATTCTGACAGCAATATTTTTTTAATATTAAATATTGTTTCTTTTACAAAGTTTAAATTTATTTCATTTAAATAATTTATTCTTTTGTGAATTGATTGATAAGCAATAGGATTTGTTTGTTTAAAAGCTAATGTTTCTAATTCTTCTCTCATTAATTGAAATCCAACTCTACCTGCAAGCGGGGCGTAAACTTCTAAGGTCTCTTTTGCTATATTAATTCTTCTTTTTTTATCTTTAACAAAACTTAAAGTTCGCATGTTGTGAAGTCTATCCGCTAATTTGATAAGTAACACTCTTATATCTTTAGAAATAGCAATGATAAACTTACTAAAATTGCTAGCTTCTCTTACTTCTCTATCTGGAAGTTGTAGCTTAGACAGTTTAGTTACTCCCTCAACTAGATAGCTTATCTCAACGCCAAAAGTATTTTTAATTTCACAATTTGTAGCAACTCCATCTTCAACTGTATCGTGTAATAAGGCAGTAATTATACTATTTAGATCAAACTTTAGCTCTGCTAAAATCTTGGCTACTTCATATGGATGATAAGCAAAAGGATCTCCAGACTCTCTTAACTGAAATAAATGTCTATTGAAAGAAAAATAATATGCGGTTTTAAGTATAGTCTTATCAAATCTACTATTATACTTTTCTATTTTCTTTTCTAATCTTATTAAATACTTTTGAGGATTTTTGTAAAAATCTTGACTGGTTTTTCCCATTTAAATCATGAATTATTCATTTTCTTCAATAGATAACCCTGCGTCATCTGCATTTGCTTCTAAATCTTTTATTAAATCTTCATCTACGGATTGATTTTCAGACTCAATTAATTGTTCTTCAGGTTCTACTAAAACTTCTTCATGCACTTTCTGCAAGCCTTTTACTAGATCATCTTTAGTAGCATCCAGATCCAACTTATTTTCTGCTATTTCACGCAAGGCTAATACAGGGTTTTTATCCCTGTCTCTATCTAAGAGAGGCTTAACTCCTTTAGCTAAAGTTTTTGATCTTTCGGATGCTAATAAAATTAGTTCAAATCTATTATCTATAATTCTAATACAATCTTCAACAGTTACTCTTGCCATACTTGCAATTTAAATAAAAATAAAAAAAAATCAAGAAAACATTTTTCTTTTTTTTAAAAACTGACTATCCTTTATTTTTGATATAAGAAAAGTACAGCTTTTTTTTAATACAGGATGACACCAATGTTTATCCAACTCACTTAAAGGATATAATACAAATTTTCTTAAATGCATTCTTGGATGCGGAAGATAAATTTGACTGTGCAATACTTTACCTTGAAAATCTAATATATCAATATCAATGCTTCTTTGCTTATTTTCTCCCTTAAATTTTTTACCAAGCTTTTTTTCTAAATTTTCAATATCTTTGAGCAGTTTTTCAGGAGACGGTTTGCAACTTAATAATAAAGTGCATTCTACTACACAGTTGTAAAAAATAGGCCCACAACTATATGGAATGGCAGCGCTTTTCCATAAATGGGATTTTCTTTTTACTTTAAGACCGATTAATCTAAGCCTAAATTCGATAGCGTGAAAAAAAATCTCAGTACTTTTGTATGAATTGCTTCGCAAATTAGAGCCAAAAGCAATATAAACTTTGTTATGATTTATCTTCATCAGCTTTCAAATAAAATAATATTGATAGAAATAATAATAAACTTACTAAAATAAAAGCATATGAAAAAGCTGACTGTAATGAGATTTTTGCCTTTTCTGTTAAATAATCAATAACAAACCCAATAATCCATTGGATAAAAAAAACTCCTCCAAAATTAAAAAGATTTGCAGCTGTCAGAACTTTTCCGAAAATTTCACTATTAAATAATTTTCTGTAATGATCAAGTACTACTAGTGTAAAAGCACCAATGAAACCATAAATACAAAATTTTGATAATAGAAAATAATAATTCTCAGTATTTAAAAAAGCTAAAGAGATAAGCACAACAATCATTAACAATGTACTTACAACTACAATTGGTTTATTTTTGGGTATTTTTTGATTTATAGTGCCATAGAAGAAAGATCCAAAAGTCCAGAAGAGAGCCATTAGCATTAAAATGTTAGCTATATCGGTTTCATTTATAGTATCCTTCAGAATCAAAAAATTACTGCCCCAAAGTGTTAGCAAAAATGCAAAACTAGCATATCCAAAAATAGAAATAGGTAATATCATTAAAAAATTTTTGTTTGAAAATATAAAAATGTATTCGTCAATTTCAGATTTATTTTTCTTCTTGTTTGTATTTGATCCTTTAGTATTTAGCAAAAAATATGTCATAATAGTTATCATTAGTATAAAAAAAGAAAAAATTAAGAAGCTATTTTGCCAGCCAAATGATAAGTTCAAATGATAAAATGGTCCAAAGGCAAATAAAGCACCTAATCCTCCTACGCCCATTATCACTCCCGAGAATTTGCTAAAACTGTTCTTTGGAGAGTTTTTTGCCAAATATACCAAAGGTCCCATTAAAAAAACGCTACAACCTATGCCTTGAAGTGTCCTTGCAAAAAATACCAATTCGTAGCTGTTTGCATATGATAAAATTAAGGTGCCAATATAAACAATAATAAGCATTGAAAATATCAACTTGATTGGGTTATATTTATCTAAGATTATACCTAAGGGTATTTGCATCAATGCAAATGATAAGAAAAAAATACCTCCTAATCTTCCTATTTGCTCATAATTAAGTTGAAATTCTTGACTTATATTTATAGCAATTATGCCTAATGCCGACCTCAAGAATTGGCTTACAAAATATACTAGGGATAGCAAAAATACTATGTAAATAAATATATTATTGTTTTTCATTTAATTATTTTTTTTTTATTATATTTATAGTTTGATTAATAATTTTATTTTTATAAACTTTATTTATGTTTAAAAAATTATTACATATCAGCTACATTTTAGAGAATATTGTAAGGTTCTCTGGAAAAGTTGGAGCTTGGCTATCATTACCCCTTATATTTATAATAATATTTGATGTTATTACAAGAAGATTTTTTATTCTTGGCTCTACAAAATTACAAGAGTTAGAATGGCATTTGCACACGGCAATTTTCCTTTTAACTCTAGGATTTGCATACATTAATAATGCTCATGTTAGAATAGAAATTATAAGAGAAAAATATTCTTCAACTTTAAAATCTTTTTTTGAAATATTAGGTATATTGTTATTTTTAATTCCTTACACATTTATTATTGTTTACTTTGGTGTTGATTTTGTATCACGGTCTTATAATTTGAATGAAGTTTCTTCTGCATTAACTGGGTTGTCACATAGATGGATTATTAAGTCCTTTATACCGATAGGCATGTTACTACTCTTTTTGGCTGGCTTATCTATCTTATTAAAAAATATTTTATTTTTAATAGCAAAATTCAAAAAAGATGAAAAATTATTAACAACATTTTTTGAGAAAGACCCTTGTTTATAAAGCCTAATTAAATTTATTGTTTATGGATCTTATAGAATTATTACCTGTCTTTATGTTTTTAGCGCTAGCAATTTTGCTTTTCAGTGGTTATCCGGTTGCTTTTGTGTTAGGAGGGGTTGGTTTATTTTTTGGTTTTATCGGCATAAGTTTAGAAGTTTTTAATTTTATAGAATTCTTTAATATTCTATCAAGGATTTGGGGGGGAGTTTGTGAAAATCTTATTTTAGTTGCTATTCCTATGTTTATCTTTATGGGAACTATGTTAGAGAAATCAGGAGTTGCTAAAGACTTACTATATGCATTACAAATTTTGTTAAGACGAGTGCCAGGAGGACTAGCATTGTCTGTAACAATTATGGGGACTATAATGGCTGCTACAACAGGAATAATTGGAGCCTCTGTAGTTATGATGACACTTTTGGCATTACCAGTTATGTTAGAAAGAAAGTATGATAAGTCATTATCAACAGGGACTATAGCTGCTTCTGGGACTTTGGGTATTTTAATTCCTCCTTCTATTATGTTAGTTATAATGGCAGATTTATTAGCTATTTCAGTAGGAACATTATTCGTTGCTTCTGTTTTCCCAGGATTGCTTTTAGCAATATTGTATTTTATTTATCTTCTAATTAGAACTAGAATGAACCAATCATTGGCCCCCCCTTTACCAGAGAATATTGGTCCTACAAATAATAGAGATAAATTAAAACTGATATTTAAGTCTTTCTTACCTCCTATTTTTCTAATCTTTTTAGTATTAGGGTCTATTTTTGCAGGTTTTGCTACTCCTACTGAGGCTGCTGGAGTAGGAGCCTTAGGATCAATTTTACTAGCAGTTCTAAATAAGAGATTAAATTTTAAGGTACTAAAAGAAGTTACAGAGAGATCCGCTCTTACAGGTGCAATGATATTTGGTATATTTGTGGGTGCTACTGCTTTCTCATATGTATTTAGATCACTTGGAGGTGATGACTTAATTCATCAATTTGTAAATGAAATAGGGCTCGGTCCTTGGGGGATTTTGTTTATAATGATGGGTTTAGTATTTTTACTAGGATTTTTCTTTGATTGGGTAGAAATTACATTAATAGTATTACCCCTTTTCGCTCCAATTATGAGAACTTTAGATTTTGCTGGTCATGTAGCTCCTGATTTAGTTATACCTTGGATAGCAGTTTTACTCGCCGTAAATCTACAAACTTCTTTTCTAACACCCCCTTTCGGTTTTGCACTATTTTATATGAAAGGCGTATCTCCTGCTGGTGTCAAAATTCAAACCATTTATAAAGGAATAATTCCATTCGTAGCATTACAACTTGTGGGGCTTGCCTTGGTTATAAAATATCCAGAAATTGCATTATGGTTACCTGCTCGCATTTTAGATTAAAAATACTTAAGATATTAATATATGTACTTATATTATTAAATATTACAATATTGCATGGTATGGAAAATTTGAATACAGATTTGAGTCTTCAAGAAGCTTATTCATTGTATCAAAATGATAAAATCAAAATTATAGATATTCGAACTCTGAACGAATGGAATATGACTGGAGTAATTCCTAAATCAATATTAATTAATATGCATGATGAAAATTATCTAGAAAGAAGCGAGTTTAGTATGGAGTTAAAAAATATTTTATCTAAAAATAATAAGAATAATGTAGCAATAATTTGTGCATCTGGAGCAAGATCTAAAATTGTTTCAGACTATCTTATTAATGAAGGATATGAAAATATTTATAATATTCCAGATGGAATAATTGGAAAGAAAAGTGATGGTTGGCTTTTTCAGGGCTTCCCATTACTTGAATATAAAAGTTTGAAAGAAAAAGAGTGAACTTTTCAGGAAATTACATATTCAAGAATACGGTAGATAAAATATGGACTGATTTAAATAATCCGAAATTATTAAAAGAAGCTATCCCAGGATGTAAGGAGTTTATAGAAAAGAATAAAAATTTTTATTTTTTAAAATTAGAAGTTAAAGTAGGTCCATTCAATGCAGTTTTTACAGGAGAATTAAAAATAAAAAATATTGTTCCTCCCTTTAGCTATGAAATAGAAGCTAAGGGCAACGCTGGACAATTAGGTGGAGGAAGTGGTTTAGTAGAGATAGAACTCAAGAAAGAAGATACAAATACGAATTTGTATTATAAAGCAAATACTAAAATTAATGGCAAAATAGCCCAATTGGGCGCAAGGCTTGTCGAAGGATCAGTAAAAAAAAATACAACACTTTTTTTTAATAATTTTGAAAAGTTAGTCTCTAAAGACGAAGAATTAGAAAGCCATGAATTGGATATCAAGCAAAAAAAACTTGAAAACAAAATTTCTCTTAATAAGTTAAATAAGAAATATATTTATTTTCTGGTAATAATAGTGGTCTTAATTTTAATAATTAATTATGAATAAAATTAAAATAAATTTTAAAGTAAATAATGTGCCTTTAGAAAAAGAAATTAATGCTAATGTTATTTTAGCAGATTTTATAAGATATGATTTAAAATTAACTGGAACACATATAGGTTGTGATACCTCACAATGCGGTTCATGTATAGTTATGATTGATGATAAGTGTATAAAGTCATGCTCAGTGTTGCTAGCCCAGTGTAATAATAAAAAAATTACTACTGTGGAGGGTATTGGAAAAGATGATAACTTGCATGGTATTCAAAAGGCATTTAAAAATAATCACGGCTTACAATGTGGTTTTTGTACGCCTGGAATATTGTTTTCTGCATTAGAATTATCAAAAGACAAGAATATTAAAACTGATTTTCAAATTAGACAGTTTTTAGATGGGAACCTATGCAGATGTACGGGGTATCATAATATTATAAAAGCAATAAAAAATTATTTAAAAGACTCAACTAATGAAAAAGTTTAATTATCA
>MDTC01001083.1_pt1 | contig 23027 bp, 14 predicted proteins | sample 811181 | NCBI WGS metagenome assembly MDTC01 (sample SAMN05326644, study PRJNA326480) | marine metagenome | isolation source: seawater | place: Pacific Ocean: North | collected 2011 | reverse complement strand
ATTCAAAATCCTGTACTCCTTCATATTTTGACTAAAAAAGGTAAAGGCATGGTTTCATTAGATACAGAAAATAGAGAATACCATGATGATGCGATTAAGTTTCATGCTGTAAAAGCGAGCAGTGGCAAAAAAAATAAAAATCAGATTAAAAATGAAAAAACTCCTTCAATACCATCGGCCCCAATATTTCAAAATGTCTTTGGAAAATTGGTTTGCGAAATAGCACAAACTAGAAAAGATACAGTATGTATTACGGCTGCTATGAGAGAGGGAACAGGTTTAGTTGAATATTCAAAAGCATTCCCAGATAGGTATTATGATGTAGGGATTGCTGAAGGTCATGCAGTAACATTTGCTTCTGGATTAGCTTCCCAAGGGATTCGTCCAATTGTGGCTATTTACTCCACATTTTTACAAAGAGCATATGACCATATTATACATGATTGTGCTATCCAACACTTACCGGTTATTTTTTGTCTTGATCGTTCTGGAATTGCAGGAGAAGATGGCCCCACTCATCATGGAGCCTTAGACCTATCATATCTTAGATGCATACAAGAATTAATATTGACTGCACCCAAAAATGGAAATGAGTTCAGAAACTTACTTCACACTGCCTTAAGCATTAATGATAAACCCTTTGCAATTAGATATCCCAAATCCAGTTCTATCGAATTCGATGACTCTGGCCAGATGGAGTTACTTCCGATTGGTTCATGGGAAGTATGCAAGGAAGGGAAAGATGGTGTAATATTATCTGTCGGACCGATGGTATATAGTGCATTAGATGTTTCTAAAAAACTGAATTCAGTTGGAATTAATCTTGAAGTAGTCAACTGTAGATTTATTAAACCCATGGATATCTCATATTTATCAAATGCAGTTTCTAAGTTCTCTAACATTATTACGCTTGAAGAAAGCAACATTAGTGGTGGTTTTGGTGATGGAGTATCCAGCTGGTTATTAGAAAATAGTTTCAAAGGCAAATTAAAAAGGATAGGACTACCAGATTCTTTTGTTCAGCATGGTTCAAGGGAAGAAATTCTTAAAAGTATAGGCCTTGATAGAAATAGCCTATTTAACACAATTAAATCTACATTAGATCCTACTAAATAGTTTTTATTAATATTTTGCTTATAATTGCTTTTTTAAATATATTGATTAAAAGCTTTTAGTCATATGGGGAATATGAGTAGCCAATTAGAATTGTTTAAAGAATGTTATAAAAAATGGGAGGATGAAGTAAAGAGCTTCAGTAACAGGGACGTTGAATTTGACACTTTATCAGGAGATAAACAAAAATCTTGCTATTTCCCATCAAACCCATCTAATGACTATAATAAAAAACTGGGCTTTCCAGGCCAATATCCTTTTACTAGAGGGATACATTCAAATCTATATAGGGGAAAACTTTGGACCATGCGTCAATTCGCTGGTTTTGGGACGCCGGAAGAAACCAATAAAAGGTTTAGACAGCTACTAAAAAAGGGACAAACTGGATTATCTGTTGCCTATGATATGCCAACATTAATGGGATATGATCCTGATCATGTTTTATCTAAGGGAGAAGTTGGGAAATGCGGAGTTAGTGTATACTCTTTGCCTGAGATGGAAAAACTTTTCCACGGCATAAATTTAAAAGAAATTTCTGTTTCACAAACAATTAACGGCCCCGCAATTATTCTTCTAGCTTTTTTTATTGCTGCAGGAGAAAAGCAAGGTTTAGCACCATCAGAACTAAAAGGTACCCTTCAAAATGACATATTGAAGGAATTTATTGCGCAGAAAGAATGGATTTTCCCGCCTGACAGCTCAATGAGATTAATTACGGATATGTTATCATATTGCACAAAATTTATGCCCAACTACAATACAATATCTATTAGCGGGTATCATATTAGGGAGGCGGGGTCCACTGCTGCCCAAGAATTAGCCTTTACTCTGGCAGATGGCTTTACATATCTTGATTATGGTCTTAAGGCTGGGATTGATATTGATGAATTTGCCCCAAGACTGTCCTTCTTTTTCAACTCTCATCTGGATTTTTTTGAGGAAATTGCTAAGTTTCGAGCTGCGAGGCGGATTTGGGCTAAAAAATTAAGAATGAAATATAAAGCCAAAAATGAAAAATCATGGAAACTTCGTTTTCATACTCAAACTGCTGGATGTAGTTTAACAGCCCAACAGCCTGAAAATAATATAGCTAGAACTGGTTTTCAAGCTCTTGCAGCAGTTTTAGGCGGCACTCAAAGCTTGCACACAAATGCAATGGACGAAACACTCGCATTGCCAACGGAAAAATCTGCGGAGATTGCTTTGAGGACACAGCAATTAATTGCCTATGAAACAGGAGTCCCCAATGTAGTTGATCCGCTAGGTGGATCATGGTATTTAGAGTATTTAACAGATAAAATTGAAAATGATGCAGAAAATTATTTCAAAAAAATCGAAGGCTTTGGTGGAGTGATACCAGCAATTGAAGATGGCTATTTTCAAAGAGAGATTTCTAAATCTGCCTCTGATTACCAATATAAGGTAGATAACCTAAAAAGAGTTGTTGTGGGCATTAATATGTTCGAGAAAAAAAACGAGGAAATTGATATTCCTTTATTGAAAGTAAATGAAGATGTTGGGAATAATCAAATTGAACAACTATTAAAATTAAAAGAAAATAGGAACCAATCAAACGTAGATTCAATTTTAGAGCAAATCACAAAGGTTTGCAAAACCAGAGATAATCTAATGCCATATATTATTTCTGCTGCTAAAGAACATGCTACTATTGGAGAAATTATTAAAGCAATGAAATATGAGTTTGGAGAATGGCAGGAGACTACGGTTTTTTAGATTAAGATAGATGAAAAATGCAGCGTAAAATAATACATATAGTTGGTACAGGAACTATCGGGGAACCATTAATTGGATTACTTTGTGACTACAGAAAGCAACTAGGCATTGATGAAGTTACATTTTTAATAAACACTGCATCAAAAGATGATAAGGCTAAAGTTGTAGATTTAGTAAATAGAGGTGCTAGGCTATGTGTTAATGAGGGTTTGGAAAAAAACTTTAAAAAAATAGGGATGGATCCAGATTTGGAGGCTATGGAAGCTATCAAAAGAGCTATGGTTGTTATTGATTGTACACAAAGGGGAATGGGAATCGAAAATAAAAACATTCTTTATAAACAATTTGAAAATAATGTCAAAGGATTTTTAGCGCAAGGCAGTGAAGATGGTTTTGGTAAAAAATATGCTAGAGGAATAAATGATAGATCTCTTGGGCCAGAAGATAAATATATTCAAATAGTCTCTTGTAACACACATAATATTGCAAGTATAACTAATACAATAGGAATCTCGCCAGATCCAGAAAATCTTGTGGAAGCCAAATATGTTTGTATTAGACGTGCTAATGATATTAGTCAGAATAATGATTTTATTCCCTCTCCTCAAGTAAATATTCATATTGATAACAGTTACGGGTCTCATCATGCTTTTGATGCAGCAAATCTTTTTTCAACTTTAGGCCTTGATCTAAACTTGTTTTCTTCTTCTATGAGAGTAAACAGCCAATATATGCATGTTTTATGGTTTAATATAAGGTTAAAAGAGCCCACTACCTTGAATGAGGTAAAAGAAAAGCTCTTCAATAATAAGTTTATTTCAATGACCAATAAAGATCTAACTAGCAGTGTGTTTTCTTTTGGAAGAGATCATGGTCACTATGGACGAATAATGAATCAAAGTGTGGTAATTGAGCAAACACTTAATGTTAGAAATGACCACGAAGTAACAGGGTTTTGCTTTACCCCACAAGATGGCAACTCAATTTTAAGCTCAATATCCGCAGCTGAGTGGTTTTTATACCCCCATTCTTACAAGGACAAAATTCAATGTTTATCAAAACTTTTTTTTAATACAATTTGAAACCTATTTTTAACTAGCTGATTGAATTCTATGTTAAAAAATGTAAAAGATGATCCATTTGCTAAGTCCTTTCGAGCAAAGATTTCGTCTATGAAATATTTAAAAAAAAACGATAAAGTAATAATTGCAGTTTCAGGTGGAATGGATTCAATCGCACTTTTATACCTTGCTCATTGTCTAAATAGATTTAAAATTATAGTTGCTCACGTTGATCACTCAATTAGGGAGGAAAGCATTAAAGATAAAATATTTGTCGAGGGGATATGTAAAAATTTTAAAATACAATTTTTTTTCAAAAAATTAAATTATGAATCTAGGTCTAAAAATGAAAGTCTTGAAGAATGGGCAAGGAAAAAAAGATATGAATATCTCAAAAATCTGTGTGACAAAACAAATAGCAAATGGATTATGACAGGACACCATTGTAACGATCATGCAGAAACTATTCTTATTAACTTATCTAGACAAACTGGAATTTTAGGAATATTGGGTATACAGCAAAAAAATGGAAGAATAATTAGGCCACTACTTTCTTTTAATAAAAAAGAGCTGTATGATTTTGTAATGAGATTAGGACTTTCCTTTGTTGAAGACTCAACTAATTCTGATACTTCACTTCCGAGAAACTTCATTCGTAATGAAGTATTGAAACCTTGGGAAGTAAAAGTGCCTTCTTTGATTAAAAGTATTTATAAAACTTCTAAAAACATCGAGGAATGGAAATTATTGATAGACCACATATTAAAAGGTTTTATTATTGACCACCTAAAAATATCAGATCGCAAAATAGAAATCCCTACCAGCTCACTTAACTCTCTTCCTAATCTTGGCAAGTTGCGATTGTTTCAATTATTATTTCAAAAAGAAAAGAAGTTATGGTCCAGGCATGATTTTAAAATGCTGGGACAATTTTTAAATAAGCCTGCTACTGGGAAAATATCTACAATAATAACTTCGTGGCTATTGTTACACGATAGAGGCCTAATAATTGCAAGGAAAAGGAATCATCTATTACTTAAAAAACAAATTAAGATTACTCCAAATAGATCAGTCTACTTCAATAAAAAAAAATACAGAATTAACACCGAGCAAAATAAGTGTCAAATAACAGGATCTAAAAATGAAGAAATTGTTGACTGGTCAAAACTAAAGAATAGAAATCTTAAAATTAGACTTTGGAAAAAGGGAGATGTTTTCCAACCGTTGGGAATGAAAAATAAGAAAAAACTAAGTGATTTTTTGATTAATCAAAAAATAAATAATTTTTCAAAAACATATCAGAGTGTTTTAACTGTAGATGGAGAAATTGCGTGGGTATGTGGCCTTAGAATTTCTGAATGGGTTAGGATTACAAGAAATACAACAGAAAGGGCCTTGCTAATGTATACGCCTTTATAACTTAAATTAAAATTGTCAAAAAAACTTAAAATTAAAATTTCAGCCGAACTAATTAAAGAAAAAGTCGCACAGATTGGTAAAAGACTTTCACGTGATTATAAAGGCAAGAACCCTGTTTTCGTTGGAATTCTAAACGGCAGTTTCATGTTTATGGCTGATTTAATGAAAGAAGTATCAATAGATTGTGAAATTTGTTTTATCCAACTAAAAAGTTATGAGGGTAAATATTCTACCGGCACAGTGGAACTCATAAAAGAATTCGATAATGATTTAAGTAATAGACATGTAATTATTGTCGAAGATATTGTTGAAACAGGTCAAACCTTAAAATATATTTTAAAAAAGCTGGAAAGAATTCCAACCAAATCAGTAAGAATAGTTTCTTTATTAATCAAATATATGAGTAAAAAATTTAAATTTAATATTCATTATATTGGGTTTGAAATTTCTCAGGAATTTGTTGTAGGATATGGGCTAGATTACAACAAGAGATTTAGGAACTTGGACAGTATTTACTCCTTAGAATAAATTAAGATTTAAGTCAGTTTATTTATAAAATTGATTAAAATTAGATTATAGTACATTTGGGCACATTTACCAAATTTTTTTACGGTTTTAATCTGCCAGAATTAAATAAAATTATTAATGGTATAATATTTGCGAGAAATTTTTAACATATTAATAGGGTTCGGAGAATTTCATGGATAAAAAATTAAATAACAAAAAACAAGTTAATAAAAATCAAAATAAAAATAGCTCAAAAAAAAGCAATAGTTTTGAGCCAGATAATTTTGATTGGAAAAAGGCCAGTAAAACTAGTTTCATTTGGATGGCAATCATTCTTGGTGCAGTTTATGTATCAGGATTATTGACAGATGTAGGGAAAAAAGAAATAGAGATCGAGTACACTCAGTATAAACAATATTTAGATAATGGGGAAATTGCTAAAGGTATTGTAATGGGAGATGTTTTTCATGGTGAATTTAAAGAACCTAAGATTTTAGAATCTCCATATGGAAATCAAATCAATGGAGTTCTACACTTTAAATTAACTCTCCCTTTCATCGACAGAGAAATTACGGAAGATTGGGATAATGCTGGCATTCAATACACATTCAAAGAGAAAACAATCGATTGGACAGGTTACCTTCTTAATATGCTACCTTGGATATTATTGATAGGTTTTTGGTTTTTTATGATAAGAAGAATGCAGGGTGGTTCTAGTGGTGTTGGAGGAATTTTTAAATTTGGCAAGAGTAAAGCTTCATTATGGACCTCGGATCAACCTAGAGTAACATTTAAAGACGTAGCCGGATGTGAAGAAGCAAAAGAAGAATTAAAAGAAGTTATTGATTTTCTTAAAAACCCCAGTAGATTTCAGAAATTAGGTGCCACCGTACCAAAAGGAGCTTTGTTGGTTGGACCTCCTGGCACAGGAAAGACTTTACTTGCCAGGGCAGTTGCAGGCGAAGCCGCTGTGCCTTTCTACAGTTTGAGTGGTGCAGATTTTGTAGAAATGTTTGTTGGAGTAGGAGCTTCTAGAGTACGAGATCTTTTTGAACAAGCAAAAAAAAGTTCTCCATGTATTATTTTTATTGATGAAATGGATGCTGTTGGCCGTCAAAGAGGCGCTGGAATTGGGGGTGGACACGATGAAAGAGAGCAAACACTTAATGCTCTTTTAGTAGAAATGGATGGTTTTGACAATTCTCAAAATGTTATTGTCGTTGCAGCAACTAACAGACCAGATGTATTAGATCCAGCGTTACTAAGACCAGGTAGATTTGATAGGCAGATAGTCGTAGACATACCAGATATTAAGGGTAGATTAGGTATTTTAAAGGTTCATACCAAAAAAGTTGTGGTAAATAGAATGAAGGTTAAACTTGAGGATATTGCTAAAGGTACTCCTGGCATGGTTGGAGCAGACATCGCAAATATAGTTAATGAAGCTGCATTGTTAGCTGCTCGAAAAAAGAAACGTTCAATAGATATGTCTGATTTTGAAGAGGCTAAAGACAAGGTCATGATGGGCATACAAAGAAAAAGTATGATACTTTCTAAAGAGGAAAAAGAAGTCACTGCATACCATGAAGCAGGACATGCTTTGGTAGCTATAAGAACTAAAGGCGCAGATCCTGTTCACAAAATTACAATTATACCTAGAGGACGTGCATTAGGCGTCACTATGCAACTACCCATGGATGAGAAACATGGCTATACAAAGAATTTTGTAGAAGGACGACTTGCCATTCTCATGGGGGGAAGAAGTGCAGAAATTCTTATTTTTGATGAAATGACTACTGGTGCAGGGAATGATATAGAACAGGCAACTCAAATAGCCAGGAAAATGGTGACAGAGTGGGGAATGAGTGATCTGCTTGGACCTATGACATTTGGGAAAAAAAATGAAGAAGTTTTTTTAGGACGTGAAATACAATCAAGTAGAGACTACAGTGAAGTAACTGCTAGAATGATTGATGAAGAAATATCTCGTATTGTAAGAGATTCGCAACGCCTTGCGGATGAAATTTTAAGAAAAGATATTGATATTTTACATCGCCTTGCTAAAGAATTATTAAAATATGAAACTCTGGATTCAAAAGATTTAGAAATAATTATGAATGGAAAAAATTTGACAAGACCTATAAACGGACAAATTAGCAAGTCTAAAACAAGTAGGAAGAGGCAAAAAAAATATAAACCAAACACTACTCCAAAAATGGATAACGGTGTAGGTAATAAAGCTATTGATACAAAAAATTTAAAAAAAGAACCTGAGGAACAATCGAAAAAAGCACAGGTTAGATAATTTTGACATTATAAATAGAACCAAAATATTATTTTTCAGCAATTTAACAAATGGTTCAAAAAACAAGGCCAAAGAACTTTGGTCATGGGGATTGTAAACGTTACACCTGATTCTTTTAGCGATGGTGGCAAATTTTTCTCAATAGAAACATCATTTGAACATTCTGATAGATTACTAAAAGATGGTGCAGACATATTAGATATTGGAGGCGAATCTTCTAGGCCAGGAGCTAAACCTGTATCAATCGAAGAGGAAATGGATCGGGTTTTGCCTCTGATTACAAAAATTCATTCAGAATTCCCTCATGTTATTATCTCAATAGATACCACCAAAGCTCAGGTTGCTGAGGAGGCCATTAAGGCAGGTGCTAATATCATTAACGATATCAGCGGATTAACTAATGATAAGAATATGGTAAATATTGTCGCTAATTATGAAGTCCCTATAGTGATTATGCATATGCAAGGCAACCCTGAAACTATGCAAGATAAACCCATTTATAACGACTTAATAATCGATATTAAATCGTTTTTCCAAGAGAGAATAAAGTATGTAAGCAAATTTGGTATTAAAAAAGATCAGATTATTTTAGATCCCGGTATTGGATTTGGTAAAACATTTTTAGATAATTTCAAATTAATTAACCACTTAGAAAAATTTTGTGACCTTGGATTACCGATTTTAATTGGTCCAAGCCGAAAATCATTTATTGGCAATGCTCTAAATGAAGAACCTGAGTTTAGAATTGAAGGAACATCTGCTGCTGTTGCAGCAGGTATTTTAAGAGGAGCTCGAATTGTAAGGGTTCATGATGTTTATCAAATGAAAAAAGTTGTAAAAATTACCGATTTAATCAGGGATGCCTAATGCCTTCCATTAAACTAGGTTTTTTAACAATAACTATTATTGATTTCATTGATATAATTTTAGTTACTTGGATTTTTTATAAAGTATATCAATACTTTAGAGAAACTAGAGCAGGTCAGATGTTAATTGGGTTGATAATCCTCCTTATCAGCTCGTTTATATTTAATTCATTAGATTTGGTAGCCATGTCTTGGTTGTTGAACCAATTTCAAACTGTCTGGGTTGTTGCTTTTGTGATTTTATTTCAGCCTGAAATTAGAAGATTATTGATTTATGTTGGACAGACTAGGTTTTTTCAAACAATTTTTAGAATGGGTACTTCTCGTTCACTAGAATCTATAGTGGAAGCATCATTATTGATGTCAGAGAAAAAGTGGGGCGCATTAATTGTAATTCAAAGAGAAACAGGTTTACGCTCATATAAGGAAGCTGGAATTCAATTAAAAGCCGAAGTGTCAACACCTCTTCTACTTTCAATTTTTAATCCAAATTCTTCAATGCATGACGGCGCTGTAATATTACAAAATACATTAATTGAGGCTGCAGGCTGTATACTACCGCTTACAGAAAGCCAGATGATATTACCAGAAATGGGTACAAGACATCGAGCTGCACTTGGAATTACTGAAGAATCAGATGCTTTAGTTGTAGTTATTTCTGAGGAAAGAGGTACTATATCAATCGCAGAGAACGGAAGATTTACTTCCTTAGATATTGATGAGATGGAACTAAGAAGGTACCTTAATGAAAGACTTTTTATCTCATCAGGGGATTAAAATCTTATTTCATATTTAATGCGACTCCGTAAATTTGACTATGGAGTTAAGTACCCTTAAGGACCAATTCAACCTTGCGAAAGAAAAAGACAAAGAAATCAGGAGGTATCTTTGACTTTGATGGTTGGACACATAAGTTAAAAAAATTAAAACAATCATCCGCTGATCCTAGCTTTTGGTCTGATAATAAAAATGCACCTAATATTTTAAAAAAAATATCCACTTTAGAAAAAAAAATTAGTCTTCTTGAAGATTTAGATAGAAGATATAATGATATGAGAGTATTATTTGAATTTGCAGAATCTGGAGATATCGAAATAAATGAAATTAAAATTGAACTAAAAGACTATAAAAAAATAATTGATGATTTAGAGATCAAATTGATTCTAGGGCGTCCAGAGGATGTTAATAATGCCATTGTTTCAATTCATCCTGGCGCAGGTGGAGTAGAAAGCCAAGATTGGGCCCAAATGCTTTTTCGCATGTATAAGAGGTGGATAGAAAAAGAAAATTTAAAATTTGAAATAATTGATTTTCAACCTGGAGAAGAGGCCGGCGTAAAAGATGTAACATTTGAAGTTAAAGGAGAATATGCCTTTGGATTATTGAAAGCTGAAGCTGGCGTGCACAGAATGGTAAGATTATCTCCGTTTGATACAAATAATAAGAGGCATACTTCCTTTGCGTCAGTATTTATTTACCCTGCAGTAGATGATGATATAAATATAGAAATTAATCCTTCTGATTTAAGAATTGATACATACCGCGCAAGTGGTGCAGGTGGGCAACATGTTAACAAAACCGACTCGGCAGTTAGAATTACACATATACCTTCAGGAATAGTAAGTCAATGCCAAAATGAAAGATCGCAGCATAAAAATAAAAATCAGGCTATGAAAATTCTGAAAGCAAGATTATACCAAGTTGAGTTAGAAAAAGAAAAAGAAAAGAATAAAAAATTTGAAGATAAGAAAATGGATATCGGATGGGGTAGCCAAATTAGATCTTATGTTTTTCACCCATATCAAATGGTTAAAGATCACCGAACAAAAGAAGAAAATGGTAATGTCCAAAGTGTTATGGATGGAAACATAAATCCATTTATACGTTCTTATTTATTAAATTTAATTAGAAAAAGTTAGATCAACTTATAGGACAAAAAATGTCAGCAGAAAAAAAGAGCTTACAACAAATAATCGATTTTAGGAAAGCAAAACTAAGCGATTTAATGAATAATGGTATAAATCCTTACCCCTCTAACTTTACCCCAAAACATTACAGTAAATCGATAAAAGCTAATTTCACAGAATTTGAAGGAGAAAATGTAATTGTGGCTGGAAGAATTATGGCCATAAGGAAAATGGGTAAAGCATCATTTTTTAAAATAGTTGATAATCAAGGAGGAATTCAGATTTTTGTAAAAGAGGATGATATTGATTATAAAAACTATGAAAATTTTAAATTATATGATATTGGAGATTTTGTTGGTATTTGTGGACAGGTTTTTAGGACAAAGACTATGGAAATCTCCATTCGTGCCTCCCAAATTATATTACTAGCAAAAAGTATTCGGCCTCTTCCGATTGTGAAGGAGAAAGATGGAGTATTGTATGATTCATTTGTTGATATTGAACAAAGATATAGAAATCGACATTTAGATTTGTTACTCAATCCTCAAGTTAAACAAACATTTATTAAGAGGACTAAAATAATACAATCTATACGAAAATTTTTAGACAAACATCAATTTCTTGAAGTGGAAACACCTGTTTTGCAACCAATTTATGGGGGAGCTAATGCAAGACCTTTTAAAACCCACCATAATACCCTAAATCAAACATTATATATGCGTATTGCAGATGAATTATATTTAAAAAGACTAATTATAGGAGGAATAGATCGGGTCTATGAAATCGGTAAAGATTTTCGCAATGAAGGAGTTGATCGTAATCATAACCCGGAATTTACAATGCTTGAATTTTATTGGGCATATGCAGATTATGAAGATTGTATGACGCTAGTTGAAGATTTAATAAGAACTGTTGCTAAGGATATAAATGCTTTAAAGATTCCAATTGACAATTTTGGTGTTGATTTGAAAAAATCATTTAAAAGAAAAAAGTTTATGGAATTACTTTCAGAAAAGTTAGGTGAAGATATAAAAGATTTCAATAAAGAACAGCTAAAAAAAATATGTAAAAAAGAAGGAATATGCTTGACGCCAAATTCAAATATAGGGCAAATACTTGATGCTTTGATGGGAGACCTAGTTGAGCCAACATTGAAGGAACCAACATTTGTCATAGATTATCCTAAAGTAATTTCTCCGCTGGCTAAAATGCATAGAAATGGTGATCCAAAACTAGTAGAGAGGTTCGAATTATTTATTGGTGGTGACGAGTTTGCTAATTCTTTCTCTGAATTAAATGATCCTATTGATCAAAGAAAACGGTTGGAGGAACAGTCTTCACTTAAAGTTTTAGGTGATAAAGAGGCCCAAAGTTTAGATGAAAACTTCATACAAGCCATGGAGTGTGGCATGCCACCCACAGGAGGTGTGGGGATTGGGGTTGATAGACTAGTAATGTTGTTAACAGGAAACACTTCCATTAAGGATGTTATTTTATTCCCGACTCTTAGATCTGAAATTGACTGATTATCTTGCTAGATCTAAAATTAGCATTTCGTTTTATTTTTAATTTAAAAAACGGTAGCTTTTCAAGTTATGCAAGCTGGTTATCAATAATTGGTATTGCAATAGGTGTAACTGCACTAATGCTGACAACAAGCATTATAGATGGTTTTGAAAAAGAGATATCTAAAAAGCTTGCAGGAATAGAAGGTCAAGGAAGAATTAAACATTTTCTTAATAAACCTATAAAACTCAAAGAAACCCAATTAGAGCCCTTATTAGATAATTCAGACTATCAAATTGATCCCTATATTAGAGGCATATCCATGATACGTAAAGGTAAAAATTTAGACGGGGTAATAATCGAAGGTATACACAAATACCCTACTTTATTAGCAGAGGATAGTTCTAAATATCTTGAAAACAATCAAATAATCATTGGGGAAGCTTTGGCTTCCAGTTTGGGTGTTAAAGTTGGAGGCAAAGTATTTTTGCAAAGCTTTTCTAAATTAGATCTATCTATGTCTTCAACAGAAATATTTTCTTTTGAGGTTGTAAGCTTTTTTTCTTCAGGTCTTCAAGAATATGATAAAAATATAGTTTATCTAAATATCGAAAAAGCGCGATCTCTTTTAGGTTATAAATCGTCTGAGATTACTGGCCTTATAATTGACAGTGGTGGTCAATCTTTAACAAATATTTCATATCCTTTTTATTACGAAACTTGGAAAGAACGACATTCCCTTTTGTTTGATTGGATACTTGCTCAACAGTGGCCTGCCTACATAATGTTTGGATTAATCACTTTTGTGGGTTTAATTAATCTTTTTGCTGCTATAGCTATGATAATTATTGAGAAGGGTGGAGCAATTGCTATTTTAATTTGTCAAGGTATGGATTCCCAAAACCTAAGAAGAGTATTTATTTTACAAGGCACAACTATTGGAATATTAGGTGTATTAATTGGTGGACTTTTTTCAATAGCAATCATAGGGATTCAAATGAAGTATGGTTTGTTTGAGATCCCATCGGATGTGTACCTTATGGACAAGATACCATTTTCCTTTTCATTAAATAAATACCTTATTATCTTGATTTTTGTGGGAATATCATCAATTTTAGCATCTTGGCTACCCACACACTCATTCAAATTTTTAAAGCCTTCTAAAGTATTACGCTACGAATGAATTGGAAAAACCTAATTACAAATAGGCTATATTATTCTTCTAGTAATTTAGGATATGATACTAGTATTTTTTCAATGATTGGGATGGGAGTAGGTTGCTTTGCAATGATTATTGCACTTTCCGTTCTGAATGGGTTTGAAAGTTTTGTGCATAAAAGATTAAGAGGGTTTGAAAGTGATTTAAACATAACAGGTGTTTCTTCAGATACTAGTTTTTTTGAAATTCCAGAAATAGAAATGGTTATGCCTTATATGGAAAGAAAAGCTATTATAAAAGGCAATAAGGATAACTTAATAGTAACAATTAAAGCAATAGCAGATATTTTGGAGGATGGATTTTATGAAATTCCACACGAGGGTAATTTCCCGCAAAAAGGGCATGTTATTATTGGAAAAACGTTAGCAAAAAGGATTGGTAAAGGCATAAATGACGAGTTAACCTTATTAAGTCCTATTGATCAAGTTTTTGGAATAGGTTTTCCCCCGTATAAAAAAATGAAAATATCAGGTGTTTTTTCAACAAAAGTATTGAATTATGACGATTCTTATCTTTTTATTTCACTTGCCGACGGAGAAAGCTTTTTTAGAAGAAAAAGTGGCATAGATGGCTATGATATCAAGCTTTATGATACTAAAATGGCTGAAATAGTAAAAAAAAAATTATATAATCTTATGGGGCAAAGTGTAAAAATAAAATCCTGGAAAGAAAAAAATAAATCGCTCGTAAAGGCAATGGAATTGGAAAGAAAAGCCTCTATTTTTATTTTAGGATTAATCTTTCTAGTGGCTTCTTTTAATCTTTCTTCAAGCTTAATTTTATTATCAATCAAAAAATTAAAAGAAGTAGGTATATTAAAAGTCCTTGGTGTTAGAAAAAATGAAATAATGTACATCATGATTTTCTTAGGAGTTAAAACAGCGTTAAAGGGTGCATTGGTAGGCTTGGCAGTGGGATTTATTTTAGTGCTTTTACAGAACCATCTTCAGTTTATTCCTTTACCTTCAAAAGTTTATTTTATTAATTATTTGCCAATGAAATTAGACCTAATCGATTTTTCAATAGTTCTTATTTTGGTTTCTAGTTTTATTTTTCTCTCATCCTATTTTGCAGCTAAAAAAGTAGCAAATAAAAACCTAAAAGAGGCATTAGAGTGGGTAAAATAATTTTAAAGGTAAAAAAAATTTCGAAGTCATTTAATAATGGTGAAAAAGATTTAAAGGTTTTGAAGGAGTTATCATTAGAGGTTAGTGAAAAAGAGGTCGTTACAATTACTGGAAAATCAGGTTCTGGAAAATCAACGTTGCTCAATATACTTGGATCGTTAGATCAGCCTGATAACGGAGAAATTCAAATAGATGGCCTCGATATATTACGTATGAATAATCGTGAATTAGCAAGATTACGTAATAAAAAGATTGGATTTGTGTTTCAATTTCATCACCTACTTTCAGAGTTTACAGTGCTTGAAAATGTTTTAATTCCGGTTTGGATCGGTAATTATGATCATGAAAAGAAAGATGAGGCTTTGTTTTTGTTTAAAGAATTAAATCTTATTTCAAAAATTGATTGTTATCCTAATCAATTATCTGGTGGCGAGCGTTCAAGAGTAGCTTTAATTAGAGGAATAATAAATAAACCAAAATTACTCTTTGCTGATGAGCCTACGGGAAATTTGGATGAGGAGAACGCCCTAGCTTTGATTGATCTATTAAAAAAAATTAATAATGACTTTAATCAATCAATTATTTTAACAACTCATAATCCGGATGTTGCTAAATTGGGACATAATAGATATGACCTAAAACATGGGTTTCTTAAAAAAATGAGTTAATATGAAAGAAAAATTTTCTGAAAGGGTGCAGTCCATCATAAAACAATCAAAAGAAGAAGCTATAGAATTAGGTCATAGCTATGTGGGATCGGAGCATATTTTGCTTGGATTACTAAAAATTAATTCCGGGAAAGGGAAAAAAATCCTCAATATGTTTAATGTTGATGTAAACAAAATGATTAATTCAATCAACACGAGAATTAAAACTTCTGGTGGCACTTTAAATCTTGGACATTTGCCCTTGACCCGTAGAGCAGAGAGAATATTGAGAAATTCTTACAATGAAGCTTCAATAAGGGGAGGCTCCATTTCAGATGATGAACATCTACTGCTTGCTATGCTTAAAGAGCCAGAAGGTGTGGCTAGCAGAGTTTTAAAAGCTTTTTCCTTGGACTATGAAACTGTAAGCGATTTAATATTATCTGATAGCGGAAATAAAATTACAGATGGATTTGAAAACACCAAAAGTGTAAAGGAAAAGAGCAAGACTCCTACCTTAGATCATTTCTCTAAGGATATTACAGAACTTGCTAGAAAATCTAAATTAGATCCTATTATAGGACGAAATAATGAGATAGAGCGTGTCGCACAGGTTCTTTTGCGAAGAAAAAAAAATAATCCTGTATTAATTGGTGAGCCTGGTGTTGGTAAAACTGCAATTATTGAAGGACTTGCTCAAAATATAATAAATAAATCTTTACCTAGAGTCCTCCATGATAAAAGGGTCTTATCATTAGATATTGCTTCGATAGTGTCTGGAACAAAATATAGAGGCCAATTTGAAGATAGAATGAAAGGGCTATTGATTGAACTAGAAAAAAATAATAATACAATAATTTTTATTGATGAAGTTCATATTCTAGTGGGGGCTGGTAGCTCGACAGGTTCCTTAGATGCGTCAAATATTTTTAAACCATCTCTAGCTCGAGGTGAAATTCATTGTATAGGTGCAACCACTATGGATGAATACAGAAAATACATTGAAAAAGACGGTGCCTTGGATCGAAGATTCCAAAAGGTAATAATTAACCCGCCCTCCACAAAGGAATCAATCCAAATTCTATATGGATTAAAAGGAAAATACCAAAATTATCATAAAGTTAGGTATACCGATAACGCAATTAAAGCATGCGTTAAATTATCTCAAAAATATATTGTCGATAAATTTTTACCTGATAAAGCAATTGATTTACTTGATGAAGCTGGTGCTAGAGCTCATATGTTTAATTTCGAAGTTCCCAAGAAGATTTTAAAAATTGAAGAGCAGCTGGAAAAACTAAAAACTGAAAAGGAAAAAAAAGTTTCTCAACAACTTTTCGAGGAAGCAGCTATAATAAGAGATAAAGAAAAAAAGCTAATCAAAAAATTAAATGATGCTCAAAATAGTTGGCAAAAAGAAGACGAGAAAATGCTAATAGAAATTGACAATGCTGAAATTGAAGATATAGTTTCATCTATGACAGGAATTCCAGTATCAAAAGTAGCAGAATCAGAAAAAAATAAGATTTTAAATCTTGATAAAGAATTAAACAAAATTGTAATAGGACAAGAACAAGCCATTAAAAGTATCTCTAATGCAATTAAGCGGTCAAGGGCTGGATTGAAAAACCCTAATAGACCGATTGGTGTTTTCTTATTTCTTGGGCCAACAGGTGTTGGGAAGACGCAATCTGCAAAATCTTTAGCAAAATACTTGTCTCCAAATACAAATTCATTGGTAAGGATTGATATGTCTGAGTTTACTGAAAGATTTTCTTTATCAAGGTTAATTGGTTCGCCCCCTGGATATGTAGGATATGATGATGGAGGAGAGCTTACAGAAAAGGTACGCCGAAATCCATATTCTGTTGTATTATTTGATGAAATTGAAAAAGGGCATCAAGATATTTATAACATTTTACTTCAAGTTTTTGATGAGGGAATATTAACAGACGGTTTAGGAAGACAAGTAGACTTTAAGAACACTATTTTAATAATGACATCTAATATTGGTACTAAAAATCTTGGAAAGGAAAGTTTTGGTTTTTACAAAGATAAGATAATTGAAAATCAAGATAAAATTGAAAAAAATATTCTCCAAACTGTTAAGAACATTTTTTCTCCAGAGCTTTTAAACAGATTGGATGAGATTATCATATTTAATTCCCTAACCAAAAAAGATATTTATAAAATAATAGATATGCAGCTAGAAGATCTATATAATAACCTCTATGATCTAGGTATAAACATTAGAATTTATAAAACAGCTAAAAATCTAATTTTAAAAAAAGGTTACAATATTGATTTTGGTGTGAGATTTTTGCGTCGAACCATACAGTTTATGATTGAAGACCCTATTTCCAAAATACTTCTAAAAAATAATGTACTAAAAGGTGAAACACTAATCGTTAAATCTGTAAAGGACAAAATAAGCATTAGCTTTAAATCAAATGTTGTTATAAAAAGATAGTCGACATCTTTAAAATCTGCCAAAATATACATTGTCTTAAATAATTCTGCCAAAATATACCATGGAAGACTTTGGTACATTACTTGTAAAAGGAAATTGTATTTTTTATTTATCAATATAGATTTTGGAGTTTTTATTATGAGTAAAATTATTGGTATAGATCTAGGTACCACGAATTCTTGCGTAGCGGTATTAGAAGGAGGCGAGCCTACAGTAATTACTAATCCAGAGGGAGGGAGGACAACTCCGTCAATTGTTGGGTTTAGCAAAGATGATGAACGTTTAGTGGGGCAAACGGCCAAAAGACAAGCAGTGACTAATCCTGAAAACACAGTTTTTTCAATTAAACGTTTTATGGGAAGATTATTCAAAGAAGTAAGTAATGAAATCAAAGAAGTTCCATACAATGTAGATAAGAACTCTAGTCAAGCGTGCGTTGTTAAAATTGGAGAGAAAGATTACACTCCACCAGAAATTTCAGCAATGATTTTGCAGAAATTAAAACAACAAGCTGAAGAATATTTAGGAAGTAAAGTTTCGGACGCTGTTATCACTGTTCCTGCGTATTTTAATGATTCACAAAGGCAGGCAACTAAGGACGCAGGGAAAATTGCTGGATTAAATGTTAGAAGAATAATCAATGAACCGACTGCTGCTTCCCTTGCATACGGTCTTGACAAGAAAAAAGATGAAAAGATAGCTGTTTTTGATTTAGGAGGAGGGACATTTGATGTTTCAATACTTGAATTGGGAGATGGTGTTTTTGAAGTTAAATCTTCCAACGGAGATGGTCACTTAGGAGGCGATGATTTTGATCAGAAAGTGATAGATTGGATTGCTGATGAATTTAAAAAATCTGATGGTATTGATCTCCGGAAAGATGCAATGGCTTTACAAAGGTTAAAAGAAGCCGCAGAAACAGCCAAAAAAGAACTTTCATCTTCTAAACAAACCGATGTTAATTTACCTTTTGTTACTGCTGATTCATCTGGTCCAAAACATCTTAACCTTACATTATCCTTAGCAAAGTTTGAGGATTTAGTAAGTGAATTGGTAGAAAGAACTGTAGAGCCATGTATTCAGGCAATTAAAGATGCAGGCATGTCTAGTGATGAAATTGATGAAGTAATTCTTGTTGGAGGATCGACACGGATTCCAAAAATCCAAGAGAAAGTTAAAGAAATTTTTGGAAAGGAGCCTAATAAAGGTGTAAATCCTGATGAGGTAGTCGCTCTTGGAGCAGCCATACAAGGCGGAGTTCTCTCTGGTGATGTAGATGATGTATTACTTCTAGATGTAACTCCCCTATCTCTAGGTATTGAAACCCTAGGAGGTGTCTCAACTACTCTTATAGAAAGAAACACAACAATTCCTACAAAAAAATCTCAAGTATTTAGTACTGCTGCGGACAACCAAACTACTGTTGAAATCCACGTCTTACAAGGCGAACGAGGAATGGCTTCAGATAATAAAACCATAGGAAGGTTTCATCTAGCAGAAATTCCATCTGCTCCAAGAGGTGTTCCACAAATTGAGGTTTCTTTTGATATTGACGCTAATGGAATATTAAATGTAAATGCTAAAGACAAAGCCACAGGAAAAGAACAAAGTATTAGGATAGAGGCGTCTTCTGGTCTATCCGACTCAGAAATTGAAAAAATGGTAAATGATGCTAAGAAGAATGAATCTGCTGACAAAGAGAAAAAAGAAAAGATTGATATGATTAATCAAGCTGAGAATCTCATATATGAAACTGAAAAAAACATAAAAGAAAATGGTGATAAGCTCAACCCTGAAGAGAAAAGCAATTTAGAACAGAAAGTCACGGATTTGAAAAAGGCTAAGGAAACTGGGAATTCCGAGGATATAAGATCTTCTTTAGAATCTCTAAATACTTTTTGGAGTTCAGTAGCATCTAAGATGTATACTAATAACGCAACTAACGAAGAGCCAAAGGAATCCACTAAAGAAGACAAAAATAAACAAAAAAAGAACGATGGAGAAATTGAGGATGCAGACTTTGAAGTTGTAGATTAATTTCATTCAGCTTAAAAAAAAAGGTACTTATTTAGTACCTTTTTTTTTTGAGTTTACCTTCCTAATTTGCCGTTAAAGCTGCAATGTTTTTATTATGTATTCTAAGAAAAAATACCTTTTCCCTATTATCCTTTTCATATCACTAGTATTTGTGATCATTTTTCAATCAATAGATTGGAAAAGTAAGTTTTATTCATGGATCAATGACAAGCTAAACTACACTGGCTGGGAATTGAAAGTTGGTGAATCTTTCGGCTATATGCTCGGAACTAGTTATTTAAATAATGTTATCCTCTCCCATTCTAACGGCTCCTTAGTCAAAATAGAAAAATTAACATTTAATATTAGTTTAATTTCTTCCATTTTAAATAATCCAATACTTGATTTTGACCTAGTAACAATGGAGGGTTTGGAAGCGGATTATGTACGAAATACTCTTTCAAAAAGTCAAAACCCTTACAAGGACTTGGCAAATATTCCATTTAGCGTTACCACATTTTTCATTGATGGTGTTTTGCGTTCAAAAATCGATGGTAAAAATATGATTTTCAACGTTATGATGGGAGGGGAGCTAAAAACGCAAGAATATTCTACGATTAATTTTAATCTTTTCAAGGTTGCAACAAATGCTAACAGAAACTTCAATTTGCATTTTGATCGCCTAGTAATGGGAGATAATGGAGATTCCTATTACTTGGAAAATATCAATGGAACAATTTTAAATTTTCCTATCAAGGGTGACCTATATTTAGAAAAATTATTAAAAAAAATTAAAGGTAATGTAGAAATAATGAATTTTGCATTTCCTCAAGAAATGTTTGCAAGGCTACCTCTAAAAACTAAATTTTCAAACTTTAACGGTAAATTTGAATTTTTAGCCGATATGGATTCCTTTAAAGGAGAAATCAACTTAAATAATAAGCTAGGGCTTGATATGAAAGGAGAATTTTCATTATTGAAGAATTCAAAAATATGGATATTAAAAAATTTACAATTATCTGGTGAGCAATCTAAGCTTCAAATGAATGGATCTTTGAATAATGGGGAGAGTTTTAGTTGTTTTATGGATTTAGAGAATCTTGATTTGTCAAGGTGGATTAGGAATCAGAAACCAACAAAATTGTCTGGATTATTTAATATGGATGCTACGCTGGAAAAAGGATTAGTGCTTGATCAAATAAATATGAATTTAGAAATGGTTGAGGAAAAATTATTTGATCAAGGTGAAATTTCAGTACATGGTTTTTTTAATTATATTGACAGCACGATCACAACATTTTCGCCTGTTATTTTTTTAGTTGGTGATAGTTATTTAACAATCAACGGGAAAGGGGATTTCAGGGAAAATTCAATTGATGTGCTTTTGGATTTAGAGAAAGCTAATATTGAATTAATAAATAATTTCTTGCCTGAAAATTTTGTGTCTGGAAGTGCAACTGGTAAATTAAATGTTTCTGGAAATTTCAAAAAACCCTCGGTTAAGGCTGAACTTTCTTGTGAAAATATTATTATAGACGAGTTTTATTTAAAATCTTTAGATCTAAACTCTCAAATATTCATCCAGGACAGTCTGCTTAATGGATTTGCCGATATAAAATCTGGTAAGGGAGAATGGGAAGGGAGACATTTTGATAGCGGCACAGTATATGGAGTGTTTAAAAATAATTCAATTATAATAGAGAACTTTCATTTCCAATCAGATAAAGATTTTTTGCAGCTTTCTGGGCATTTTGATGGTAGGAATGAATATAAAATTGAAAGAATACAGTTAGCCCACAAAAACAATTATTTGGTAAACGCAAAACCAATATTTTTTGAAAAAACTGATTTTGATATCAATGTAAAGCCATTTGAGCTCCATATTAATGATGGCCTTATGGAGGGAGTAATAACCAAAAAAAATCATAGTGTCGATAGTAAATTTAAAATGTCTAATTTCGACGCAGAAGTCCTTACTCAATTCATTGATGATAAACGTTTAAAATTGTCTGGTCTCATTTTCGGAGAAATTATGGTAGATAATAATAAGAATAGTTATGACGTAGATGTTGACCTATCTTTGAAAAATGGTTTCTATATGGAAGAGCCTTTTGATGAAATGGTTGTTTCTGGACTTTATAAAGATGGAATCCTTCATATTGACGACCTTTCTATGACTAAAGAAAAGTCAATTGGACTACACATTGACGGTATAATTCCACTAACAAGAAGTGGAAATCATGCAGCTATTTCTATGGAGTCTAGTTTTTCAAACTTATCTTTGAAATTTATTCACAGGTTCATTCCTGAATTTTTTAATATCGGTGGATCTGCTTCTGGTAATATTAGTTTAACTGGTACTAGTGAAAAGACAAACCTTTCCTACGATATTTATATTGATAAACCAGAATTTGAATTAGTTAAAATGCAGAGCTTAAAAAGCAAGGGAAGTTATAATGGTGAAAATCTTATCTTAGAAAATGCCTACGCAAAGAATGAAAATGGTTACTTAAGTGCATCTGGATTCCTTCCATTTGATTTAAATATTGGTTCAGATAATTTCGGAAATTTTTATATAGACAAACCTATCAATTTAAAAAGTCAAGCTGACTTGAGTGATTTACCATTCTTATCCCCTTATATTACAGATTTAGATTCAGCAAGAGGGAATTATAAAATTAATTTAAATGTACAAGGTCTAATCAATAATTTAAAACGTGATGGAGATGTTTTTATTCAAAATGGGGTTTTATATACTCGACTTTTAAACGACCCCATAAGAATAATAAATGGAAAAGCAGAGCTCTATAATAATAAATTAGAAATAAAAAATCTATCAGCTAGAATAGCACGAGATAAGGAAAAATATAAAGATGAGAAATTGCAAAACACTTTAATTAATGGTGAGGTGAATCTAAATAGGTTTTTTAATCCTTATTATAATTTAAAATTATTGGCAAAAGATGCATCTTTCAGATTACTTTTTTTAGACATATCTGGAACAACTAATTTAGATTTATCAATATCTGGGCGGGATACAGTTTATATATCTGGGAAAATTGAACCTGAAGATGTTAATGTTTTCTATGAATTCGCCACTGAAGACATTGGAACGGCTATTGTCAAAGAT
>MDTC01257058.1_pt1 | contig 23029 bp, 19 predicted proteins | sample 811181 | NCBI WGS metagenome assembly MDTC01 (sample SAMN05326644, study PRJNA326480) | marine metagenome | isolation source: seawater | place: Pacific Ocean: North | collected 2011 | reverse complement strand
CTTGTCTTAGTATTATTAAGTATTTCCTGCAGTGGTGATGGGGGAAGTTCATTTGGCCTCTCCAATGTTTTGCCATCCTCAACCGGCTCTGCTGATGAGGTCATGTTTATTCTACCGGATAATTTAAATTCAAGTTCAACCAAAAAGGCAATCAATCAATCGTTTAAAAAATCGTACCGAATATTGCCTCAAGAGGAAACAATTTTTACTATTAGTAAGGTTGATTTTAGTGCAGCTAACAGTTTGATGTATAGATTTAGAAATATTGTCCTAATGGCAATAAGCAATCAGGATAACGGCATTCTAAAAATGGCAAAAGATCTTCTTTCAGCCAAAGAGTTTGATGAATTAGTAAAGGGCGAAAAGCAGACGTTTATCCTTAAGAATGTTTGGAGCAAGCCACAGAACGTCATCTTTATCTTTGGCAAGGATGCAGTCGATTTGCAAGCTAATTTAACTGGAAGTGCTCCTAGTATTATTAATCATATTACAAAAACGGATTTGGCGGCTCACAAAAAAATTGCGTATATCAACGGAGTAAATGGAAAGTTAAAGGAACAATGGCAAGCGTATTATAATATTAGTTTAGATATCCCTTCTGAGTATAAGCTCGCGGAGAATGAGGGTAGCTTTGTTTCCTTAAGAAAGGATATTCCCAAGGGTATGATATTTATTTACTTTGATGTGGTCAGTTATAGCGGCAAGGTTCCCGACGCCAATTATGGAATTACATTGCGAAATGAAAGAGGTAGATACGTTAGCAGTAGTTCTCTAAATAGTTATATGACGACAGACAGCACACTTGGTTTTTTGCAGACTAAAACGATAAAAAATCAAGTCATTAAGTATGAGACCAGCGGACTTTGGCGGATGGAAAATGATTTTATGGGTGGACCATTTATCAATCAATATATTATTGATGATATAAACAATAGGGTGATTTTGTTAGATGGATTTATATATGCTCCTGGTGAAGATCACAAGAAGCGATACATGCGTCAACTCGAGGCAATTTTCAGCACATTAGCTATTGAATAGTTGGGAGGCTCCAATTAAAAAGTAGGACAAAAACGTTCGTAATTAATTCGTCCAGGTTCTGCTTGGTTATGAATATATACCAAACTTATTTCTAGAGCACCTACAGATTTACTAGCGCCTCTAAAGCCAGAAGTGTTAAAGTCGTAACTAATACCAACACGCGTGTTTGATACTTCACCTCCTACGGTAAGGATAGCCGCATCATTTTTAAAGCCATCTACTCCTCCGACTATACGAGCCCACGCTCCTGCAAATCCTTTAAAGTTTTCTGAAAAAGAATATTCAAATCCAGAGCCTAAATTAATTTGTTGAGCTTGGGTTTGCACCATGTATAGAAATGTAGGAAGTATTTTGAAATATTTTCCTGTTTGGATAGATAAACCACCATGAGCAGTATAGCGCATGTCCAATTCATTTTTCTCTGCTTGTTGGTCGAGGAAATTTTCTCCAGGAGTCGTTAAGTGATTGGCAGCAAAACCGAAATAATAACTCAATTTATCTGATGCCATTGATGAAAATAATGCACCGGCATTTAAGTCAAAATAGCCAAAATTACCTTGATTGAAATTACTCTCTCCATCATCTATGAAAGGATTAAAACTATTAATAGTCCCATCAAATTGTTGTTCAAACAACAAATCATATCGAAAGATTCTTTTTTGAATGTATCCCGCCTGAAACCCAAGAGAAAGTCTACTTCTCCCATACCTGTCTACTGCTTGATGATAGGCAAGAGAACCCATTACTGCATAAGTTGCTAAAGAACCATTTCCCGCTTCATCTGCATAGAACATTGCTCCTACCCCCAAACCGTTGTCTCTTAGCTTTTTTCGAAATAGAGAAGCATCAAAGGAGCCTTGGTAAGTGTTATAGGGAGCGACAGAATTACTGGTTGGAATAGTAAACCACTGACCTCTGTAATTGGCCGCAGCTCTAAAATCACCATTAATTAATCCCGTCATACCAGGATTTAATGTGAGTGGTGAGGCATAATATTGCGAAAAATGAATGTCTTGAGCTGTCGCTCCAAGAATAAGCATTAGTGTTAATACTATGAAGGAAAGTCTTTTCATACTAGACTGGGTTTTTACTAGGTGCTTAAAGCACTAATTTAAACAAAAATTTATTTAACGCTTTAATATACGTAGGAATTTCGGTAAAAGATTCAGTTTAATGTGATAATAACTTGTCTTTTTTGCGCCAAATCCTTTGTAAAAGTTTGCCACACCTTTTAGCATTGAACCTTCAAAGTCCAAGTATTTATATTGCCCTGAGTTGGTTTCAATTAAGTGATCGATTAAAAAAGCCATCGCTCCTGATTTGTTTCCACTAGCGCTACTTGCTGGTAGCAGGTTTATCAAACGTTGGGGATGACTTATTATAAAATTTGCAGCGATTAATTCATTTTGTTGATTATTTACACCAATTATAAATCCCATATTATAATGTATCGCTTTGTAAACTAATCGAAGGATTGAATAATAATGTTTATTCTTAAACCCTTTCACCTTTGGCCCGGTATGTTTTCTGTAGAAATCCGCAAAGGCCTCGGGGGATATTTGTTTGCTGACGACTAAATCTTCTCTACTAGCCTTTTTAACTTTCCTCAAAACATTACCTGAATACTGTTCTCGCAGTTCTGCGTAGGTTGGTTTTAAATCTAGTAAATAATTGATTCTCTGCGTACTTTGACCAATTTCTGGAGCAAAATTACTTTCATTAAGAGACATATCAATGTACTTAACCCAACTCGGTATGGCATTAAAAAATTGCGTGGAGGTTTCTTTACTAATAGGAAGATCGCTATAAATGCCTAGTTGCTGCGTGAAAAAAGGTTGATAGTTGTAATGGATGCCAAACTTCTTTCCTAAAACAATCGGCATAACGATTTTATAATTCCCTACGACTAAACCCACCCAATCCTCGCAAACATTATCGAGATACCAGGTATAAGCATACGGGGGGGATCCAAGCGCAAAGTGAACGCAACCATTCCATCGCTTATCATCAATTTCTTCTCTTCGTTCTAATTTAATCTGCATATTGTGCCCTAAAAATACGACTTTGCTTTATTTTTACGATTAAAACCAAACAATCATGAAAAAAGAAATCGTTAATACCATTAATGCTCCCGCTCCAATTGGGCCATACAATCAAGCAACAAAAGCAAACAACACTTTGTTTATCTCTGGCCAGATTCCTGCTGATCCCGCAACTGGTGAGATAATTAATTCTTCAATTGAAGAGGAGACGCATATGGTTATGAAAAATTTAAAAGCAATTTTAGACGAAGCTGGATTGGGCTTCGACAATGTTTTAAAGACCTCTATTTTTATTTCTGATATGGACAATTTTAACAAAATCAATACGGTCTATGGCTCCTATTTTACAGCTGATTTCCCTGCAAGAGAAACTGTTCAAGTCTCTCGTTTACCCAAAGATGTCAATGTAGAAATTTCAGCCATTGCTAGTTTTTAATAAAAGACTAGTTAAAATTCTTTAAATTAAGTAGTCAGTATTTTAAATGAATGCGACCTTTTCTATTTTTGACCAATAATGTTGAAGTTAGCACATAGCGTTCATTTATGGGCATTGATTTTGAGCATATTTTTGCTTTTTTTCTTTGTTATTTTTTTGATTCGAAGGAAGCGGGTTTTAGCGCTTGCTGGAAAGCAGCGGCTGATTCAAAAACTTGTTAATACCAGTAATGTAGGACGAAAGTACCTTAAGTTTGCATTGATGATTCTGGCCTTCATCTCCTTAGTGATAGCTTGGGCCAACCCGCTACTCGGCACCAAGTTTGAAAATGTAACAAGAGAAGGTATCGACGTCATTTTTGCTTTAGATGTTTCCAAGTCAATGAATGCACAAGACATTGTCCCTAGCCGTATGCTTAAGGCCAAGCAAATAGTTTCTAAAGTAATCGAAGAAATGAGTAATGATAGGATTGGATTGATTGTCTTTGCTGGGAATGCTTACCTTCAAATGCCCATTACAGTGGATTATTCAGCAGCAAAAATGTATCTTAAAACAGTTGATACAGATATGGTCCCAAGACAAGGAACGGCTATTTCGGAAGCCATTCAATTGGCTATCGATTCCTATGATGATAATTCAGAGGGATATCAATCATTAGTCATATTGTCAGATGGAGAAAATCATGATGGGGATGCTGAAAATCTTGCAAAAGAAGCACAAGAATTAGGGATTGTTATTCATACTATCGGCGTTGGTACATCTCAAGCTGCGAAAATACCTTTAGATGAACGAGGAAATTTTAAAATGGATAATTCGGGAAATGTTGTGACCACACAATTAAACGAAGAAATGTTAAAAAACCTTGCGGACATAGGTGGTGGAAAATATTTAAATGCTGCATCTACTGAAATATATGATGATATATTGGTAGTCCTAAATGGACAGGAAGGAAGGATGATTGATGAGAAAGTTTACACAAGCTTCAAGAATCAGTTTCCAATATTTTTGCTGATTGGGTTTATTGGGCTATGTTTAGAATTTATTCTTAGTGAGAGAAAATCAACATACTTGTCTTGGTAAATGAAAAAATTATTATTCATATCGACATTTACTCTTTTCATGGGATTGGTTTGGTCTCAAAGCACCTACCAATTGGTGAAACAAGGAAATAAAAAGTTTGAGACCGCCGAATATACGGAAGCGGAGGTTGCTTATCGTAAGGCCTTAGACAAGAATCCTGCTTTGGGTGTAGCAGAATATAACCTGGGGAGTTCAAAGTATCAAGCAGGAAGTTATGATAATGCTATTTCAAGATTTCAAAAAGCGGTGGATAGCTTTCAAGACAAGAAGGATAAGGCACATGCCTACCATAATTTAGGAAATAGTTTTTTAAGTAAAAAGGAATATGAGCAAAGTATAGAATCTTATAAAGAGGCCTTAAAACTAGTGCCAGATGATATGGATACAAAATATAATCTCGCTTATGCTCAACAGAAACTAAGGGAGCAACAAGAGCAGGAAAAGCAGGAGCAGGATAATCAAGAACAAGACCAAGAAGAGCAGAATCAAGACGAGAATCAAGAAGAAAACGACCAAGAAGAGGACGATCAACAAGAAAATCAGGATCAGCAAGAGGGGGATGAGGATAAAGAATCCAAAGATGATTCAAAGCCAGAGGAGAAAGACGAGCCACAGGAGGGGGAAAATGAGCAAGAAAAGGAAGAACCAAAGCCTAAAGAGGGGCAGTTGAGTAAGGAGCAGGCAGACCACATTCTTAAAATGTTGGAAAATGAAGAAGGTAAATTGCAAGAAAAGTTAGATGAGCCTGAAGGAGAGCCGATAAATATCAGCATAGAAAAAGACTGGTAATGACTCATGTGAAGTACATATTATTTTTACTAATAACGGTTTGGGTGACACATGCATCTGGTCAGGCAAAATTTTATGCTCAAGGTGCAAAATCATGTACTTTGGGAAAAGATTATAAGGTAGTTTTTGTGATAGAAAATGCTGATGCATCCAATTTTAAAGCACCAAGTTTTGATGGATTTCAGGTTTTAAGCGGCCCTAATCAAAGCAGAAGCTATCAAAATATTAATGGTAAGATTACAAATTCATTAAGTCTTTATTACTATTTACGTCCTTTGAAGGAAGGGGTTCTACTTATTGGAAAAGCATCGGTTGTTATAGATGGTAAACCGTGGTATACAGACGAAATTGAGGTAGATATTCAAGCCGCTAAACAAGCAATTATAAATCAAAATGGCACGCAGCAGAATCAAAACTCACCAAACCCTGCAGTTAATCAAGATGATTGGAAACAGCAAGCAAAGGAGAACTTATTCGTCCGGTTATATACTGATCATTCTAAACCATATGTGGGTGAACAAATATTCGTTTATGCAAAGCTTTACCAGCGGATAAACACCAATGGCTCCCAGGTGACAGCTTATCCGGAGTTTAAAGGATTTTGGAAACAAGAAATAGAAATTACTAATAACGAAGCCCAGATTGAAGAATATGGTGGTGTTCAGTATCAGACTTTTTTAGTGGGTAAATATGCTTTGTTTCCATTAAAAGAAGGTAAGCATGCTATTGAATCTGTAGAAATGACCTCTATATTGCTTATCCCTGTTCCCAAAGAGGTAAGCTATTGGGGGATGCGCATTCAAACGATGCAATATGAGCAGGTGGAGTATAACTATGCGAGCAATTCATTGCTCATTGATGTTCAAGCTTTACCGCTTGAAAATAAACCAAGCGATTTTATTGGGGCAGTTGGAAATTTTAAAATAAATACATCAATTGATTCAGCTGAGGTAAAACTTGGCAGTCCCATTCATTACAAAGCTACTATCAGCGGTGCGGGCAACATAATGTCCATACAAGAACCAACAATCGATTTTCCAAGACAATTGGAGGTGTATGATCCAGCAACGAGTGAAAATATATCTAAAAAATCAAACTGGGTTAATGGATCTAAAACTTATGATTATATCTTGGTGCCTCAGTACCCAGGAAGTTATAAAATCCCAGCACTAAGTTTTTCATATTTTGATACCAAAGATGATAGCTATAAAACACTAAAATCAGGGTCTTTTGAAATTAGTGTAAGCGGCGATGCTCCTGCATTGGCCGAGGATCAAATTGAGGTGGAAAAGAGTGATTCGAATCCATATGAACTTCAAGATATATATTTAAGGTATGCGGATTTGGGTGATGAGAGCAGTTTTTATAATTCTTGGAAATATAAATTTGGTTTGACAAGCCCATTTATGCTATTTTTTCTGTTTATTCTAGGATTGCGCATGAAGCAAGAGTTTAAGCCAGATTTAATAGCACTTAAAAATAAGCGTGCTTCTCAAGAAGCTAAGAAGCGCTTAATCAAGGCTAAACAATTTTTAGATGGACAAGACCAACAGGCCTTTTACAAAGAAATATTTAATGCCTTTAACGGATATGTTGGTGACAAGTTAAATATCGAACAAGCAGATTTGAATCGGGAATTTGTTTTGGAAAGATTCAAGAAAAAAGATATAAGTGCGCACTTGGGCGAACAGTTTAAACAGGTATTGAATAACGCAGAAGAAGCTTTATATAGTCCTCAATCTTTTGGTAAAATGCAAGAAGACTACGACACGGCTATCACTTGGATTGTAAATATAGAAAGTGAAATTACTTAAACATATCATCCTAATTCTCTTGCTTAATGCGGGAAGTGTTTTAGCTTCAGAAAAACTCTTTAGCGAAGCTAATATAGCTTATGAAGGAGGTAATTATAACGAAGCTATTTCTAAGTATGCAGTGATTTTAGAAACTAGCACTAATCTGGTGGAGGTATACTTTAATATGGCGAATGCATATTATCGGATGGATGAACTGGGTTTGAGTATTTTATATTTTGAAAAAGCACTAAAATTGGATCCCACCAACCCCAAAGCCAAACATAATTTACAATTGGCATATTTAAAAAGTAACCATCAAATAGAACCCTTACCTAAGTTGATTTTTGTTCAGTGGTGGCAACAATTACTTACTTATCAGTCTACAAATTCTTGGGCTATTTGGGCCGTGTGCTTTGCTTGGTTGGGTATAGGTTTTTTTGTCTTGAACCGATTGATAAAAAAAACCATTTTTAGTGCTTTTGCATGGCTGACCATCTTGCTATGCTTAGCGCATGTTTTTTTAGCGGTTCAAAATAACAAGCTTCAAATTGCTTATCACGATGCCATTATCATTAGTGAAGAAGCGCAGTTAAGGACCGGGCCAAATGCATCAGATCCAGAGCTAAGGATAGCATATGAAGGCCTTAAAGTAGAATTGCTAGACAGTGTTGATGATTGGACAAAAATTCGCTTAGAGGACAAAAGTGAAGCTTGGATAGAGTCCAGAAATCTACTTAAAATTTAGGCATTTTCTTTCAAGATTCGAGGGCTATATTTCGAGGCAGTATTTGCTATAGCTTGGATATGATCTGGAGTTGTACCACAACAACCACCAACTATATTAAGTAAGCCTTCTTCCAAGAATACTTCAATTTGCCCTGCCATGTCCTGAGGACTTTCATCGTACTCACCAAATTCATTAGGTAAACCGGCATTTGGATGTGCGCTAACGCCAAAAGAAGATTTATCGGCTAATACTTGCAGATAAGGTCGCAGCTGCTTTGCACCTAAGGCACAGTTGAGTCCAACGCTGAATAGAGGTGCATGCTGAATAGAAATTAAAAAAGCTTCAGTAGTTTGACCGCTTAATGTCCTTCCACTTGCATCTGTAATTGTACCAGAAATCATAATTGGCAAGCTAATATTGTGTTCTAAATAATACTCCTGAATGGCAAAAAGAGCAGCTTTTGCATTGAGTGTATCAAAAACTGTTTCTACCAATAAGACATCTACTCCTCCGTCAATAAGTCCTTTCACCTGAAATTTATAGGCATCTTTTAATTCATCAAAAGTTACAGCTCGATATCCTGGATTATTCACATCTGGTGATAATGAGGCCGTTCTATTGGTTGGGCCAATACTTCCTGCAACAAATTTGTCTTTAAACTCGCGAGCAACTTCTTTTGCGATTTTTGCAGATTGAAAATTGATTTCGTATACATCATCAGCGGTTAATCCATAGTCCTCTTGTGCAATTGTAGTTCCACTAAAGGTATTCGTTTCGATGATGTCAGCTCCAGCATCAAGATATTGTCGATGAATATCTTTTATGATTGATGGCTGTGAAATCGATAATAAATCGTTATTTCCTTTCAATGACAAGGTGTGATTTTTGAATCTTTCACCTCGAAAATCTTCTTCAGTCAATGGATGCCGCTGAATCATAGTACCCATTGCACCATCAAGAATAAGGATTTTCTGACTTGCTATTTTTTTAATAGTCGACATATTAATAAGAGGGAGTGTGGCTTATAGTCAAAGTTTACTCATCAATTTTACGTGAAATTACTCAAAAAATTGATTTTGAAATGAACAAGATGTAAATTTGCACTATGAAAGTAATTGATTTAATCAATCAGACTAAAAAAACCTTGTTTTCTTTGGAGGTACTCCCACCAATGAAAGGTAAAAATATTAATGATTTGTATAAGGTGCTGGACCCTTTAATGGAGTTTAAACCTCCATTTGTTGACGTCACTTATCACCGAGAGGAAATTACTTATCGAAAAAACTCGGATGGTACATTGCGTCAAATACCGGTACGAAAAAGACCGGGAACCGTTGGTATTTGCGCTGCAATTATGAATAAATACAAGGTGGAGGCCGTTCCACACTTAATTTGTGGAGGGTTTACGAAAGAAGAGACAGAAGATGCTCTTTTTTCTCTTTATTATTTGGGTATAGAGAATGTATTGATCATCAAGGGAGATGAGATCGGCAAGTCCGAGTATCACATCCAAGATCGTATAAATAGAAATATTTATGCAGTTGATTTGGTCGATCAAGTCCATAAAATGAATAAAGGACAATTTTTACACGAGGAAACCATCTCGGATTTTCACACAAATTTTTGTTCAGGCGTTGCTGGCTATCCAGAAAAACACTTTGAGGCTCCAAATTTAAATAGTGATTTAAAATACCTTAAAGCAAAGGTAGATGCCGGGGCGGATTACATTGTAACTCAGATGTTTTTTGACAATAAAAAATATTTTGAATTTGTGAATAAATGTAGAAAATTTGGAATTAATGTTCCTGTTATTCCAGGCTTGAAACCCATCGCAACAAAGAACCATTTAAATGTCTTGCCAAGTATGTTTCACATTGACATTCCGGAAGAATTGCAAAAGGAAGTAGATAAGTGTAAGGATAATAAAGGGGTTAAGCAGGTAGGAATAGAATGGGCAATCCAACAAAGTAAAGAGTTGAAGAATGCCGATGTACCATGTATCCACTATTATACGATGAGTAGAAGTGAAAATACTGCGGCGATAGCTCGGGGAGTTTTCTAATTGTTGCGATGCCTTGCAGCCTCACGATGACTTTTTTTAGCAAGAGCTGTTTAGTCAATAATACCTTATATCTTATCTGCAGTGGTATAAGCCCGTTGCTTAAATGCTCATCCGATTGATTTTTGAAGTAAAAATTCTTTTTAGTTCATATACTTTGTTATCCTTTCCGATATTTTTTCTTTTTCAAGAGTGATAAATAGCTCATTTTAGAACTACATAATCTGTATTTTTGCAGGATGCTAGTTGCCACCAAAGGGATTGTTTTCAAGAGTATCAAGTTTCAAGAGACAAGCTTAATCGTTAAAATATTAACGGAATCACATGGCTTACAGACCTTTATGATAAAAGGGGTGAGAAGCGTTAAGGCGAATGGGAAAGCAGCAAATTTCCAATCAGGAATGCTGCTCGATCTGATTATGTATTACCAAGATCACAAGAGTTTTCAATCTTTGAGGGAGTATAAAAGTACATATATATATACGTCTGTCATGGATGATATTCGTAAATCTTGTGTCTTAATGTTTTTAATAGAAGTTCTATCAAACTGTGTGCATGAGGATAAAGAAGATAATCAATTGTATTCTTTTATCTCTAATTCCCTGATTAATTTTGACAATAATGAATTTGAGGTGAATTTCCATTTGTATTTTTTACTAGAGTTTATGAAATATTTAGGGATTTACCCCCGTGGACAAAGAACCCAAACACAAGCAAGATTTAGTTTAAAAGAGGGTGAGTTTACCGCTTTTTCGTCATCAAATCCTTTTATCCTCTCTGATAGCCAGTCTATTTTGTGGAATCAATTACTGCATGAGGAGGGACTAAAATTGAATAAAGAAGAGCGAAAAGAAGTTCTAAATATTATGCTTAATTACTACACCTTTCACATCGAAAATTTTAGAGGAATTAAAAGTCTAAAGGTTTTAGAATCAATATTAGCTTAAATTGATATTGTACAAATTAATACTCACTTAACAAATGAGGTTGGAAACCATTATGTTGGATTACGCTTTTTCCTAAAGCTAGTCACTTATTTTAGTGCTTTGAATGTTATAGAGTTAATCTCGCTTAAATACATGTAATGCTAAAAATAGGTGTACTTGGTGCAGGACATTTAGGGAAAATCCATATGAAGCTTATCAATGAAATTGATGTGCTTGAATTAGTGGGGTTCTATGACCCCAATGATAGTAATGCTCAAAAGGCCGAGGAAAAACTTCAAGTGAAACGCTTCACAGACCTAGAAGAACTGATTCATTCTTGTGATGCTATAGATATTGTTACATCCACCATTTCTCATTTTGAGTGCGCGCGTATGGTTTTAAAAAATACCAAGCACGTATTCATTGAGAAACCGATGACATCAACATTGGAAGAGGCATTTCAACTTGTTGAATTAATCAAAGAAGCAAATGTAAAAGCACAAATTGGACATGTGGAACGATTTAATCCAGCATTTTTAGCGGTTAAAGACTATGCTTTTGATCCCATGTTTATTGAGACCCACCGATTAGCGCAATTTAACCCCAGAGGAACGGATGTCTCGGTTATTCATGATTTAATGATTCATGATATTGATATTATTCTCAAATTGGTTAATACGAATGTAAAAAACATTCATGCTTCAGGTGTCCCAATTATTAGTGACTCACCAGATATCGCAAACGCGCGTATTGAATTTGATAATGGCTGTGTTGCTAATGTTACGGCCAGTAGATTGTCTGTAAAAAATATGCGCAAAACAAGAATTTTTCAGCGTGATTCATATGTGAGTATTGATTTCTTGGAAAAGAAAACGGAGATATTCAAACTATACAACGAGCAGCCTAGTGATATAAATACTTTTGAGCTAGACCTTGGAGAAAATAAACAAAAGAAGTATATCCATTTTGATACGCCAGAAATCATCCCTGTCAATTCGATTAAAATGGAGCTAGAGTCTTTTGCTAACAGTATCTACCAGAATAAAGAAACGGAGGTTACGGCAATGGATGGTCTTAAAGCCATGGAGGTTGCTTATGGAGTTTTAGATAAAATTCAGCGACTGAATATTATTTAATTATTTTTGTCGTTCAGTAAGACAAGAATGCGCTATGATTTCATTTAAAAGACCGTTTATTTTAGTAATCAGCCTGGTGCTAATTACGGCATGTTCTAAGGGACCTAATTCTGGGATTCCAGCGTATATACAAATTGATTCGATTCGGGTAAATGCTAAGGTAGGTCAAGGCTCTTCTTCTCAATTGATAAGCACCCTATGGATTGAAAGTGAGGGGGAAAATGTGGGGCCATATGAGATGCCTGTGCTAGCTCCTGTTCTAGTGAGCGGAGAGCGACAGGTGATTTTGAATGCAGGTGTTTTTATGAAGGGGGATTATTTCAACAGAGAAATTTATCCAGCATACCAGCCTTACAAGACCACAGTAGTTTTGAATCCAGCAGAAACGGTTGTTATTAATCCGGTTTTTGAGTATTATGATGAAACGGAATTCCCCTTAATTGAAGATTTTGAAAATGGTAATATCTTCGGAGTCTTAAATCGCACTTCTTTAGGGGATACGAATAATATTGAAGGTCGGGCTTTGTGGATAGAACTTGACAATACGAATACGCTGGTTAGAGGGGTAACTAGTTCGCCAGTTGACATCACCCCGCTTAAAAGGGTATATATTGAAATGGAATACAAGGGAGATGTCGATTTTGGATTGGGGATTGAAACTTTGCAAGGAGGTGTGGTTGGTCAATCGGGTTATATAGATAGAATTTTTGCATCAGAAGATTGGTATAAAATATACTACGACATATCGAACTTGGTAAATTCCTTATCTGCTGAAAGTTTTAATTTTTTCATTGAGGTGGAAAAATTGGAAGGTATTGATGAATCGAATTTGTATATAGATAATTTTAAAATTGTCGTCATATAATGTCAAGAAAAGGGAATGTCAATAGTACTTTTTTTAAAGTTTTAGATTGGTCAGCCGCCTGGGTAGCTTGGTTAATTTTCTTCATTTTTAGAAGGAGTTATGTAGACAATTATACCTTCGAATTCACTCAGTTATTGAGTGATAAAAATTTCAACTTAGGCTTGCTACTCTTGCCTCTTGCTTGGGTGCTTTGGTACAGCTTTACTGGGCAGTACTACAAATCCTATCGGCAATCGAGGTTGAAAACTATTTTTAGAACCTTTTGGCAGTCATTATTGGGTGTTTTAGCTATATTTTTTATCTTATTACTCGATGATAATGTAACTATCTATACAAAGTACTATGCTACATTTTCTTTTTTGTTAATTGCCCATTTTTCTTTGACAGTTATAAGCAGGGTCATTATGCTTACGATTATTAAAGATAGAATGGCAAAGGGTGAAATTTTGGTAAATGCGATCATTGTAGGGAGCTCATTTAAGGCGTATCAGTTTTTTGAAGAATTCAAAACGAATCCTCAGGTTTACGGTTATAATATCAAGGGTTTAGTCGTGCTTGATGATAAAAGCAAACAATTAAGAGAAGAGTTACCTGTGTTGGGAAATGTCAATCAACTGGAGGCAATCTGTGAAGAACTGAATATTGAGGATGTTATTATTGCAGTTGAACAAAAGGAGCATACTTTTATTAATCGAATTATTATCAGTCTGTCCTTACGCAAGGTATTTATTCGAATAATTCCAGATTTATACGATATACTTTCTGGTTCAGTAAGCATGAGTGAGGTGGTCGGTGCGCCGCTAATTGATATTTATCCTGATGCTATGCAACCATGGCAGCAGCATACTAAAAGAATATTAGATGCATCGGTTGCTATGCTTGCCATTGTTTTACTTATTCCAATATTCTTTTTAGTTGCTGTGCTTATTAAAGCAAGTGATGGTGGAAGTATTATATACTTTCAGCGAAGAGTAGGCCTAGGTGGAATGCCATTTAGATTGTATAAGTTTCGGTCTATGAGCGATAATGCAGAGCCCAATGGCCCTGCTTTGTCGTCAGATCATGATGAACGCATAACTCCTTTAGGTAAAGTGATGCGAAAATGGAGAATAGATGAATTGCCTCAGTTTTGGAATGTATTAAAAGGGGAGATGAGTCTTATTGGACCTCGCCCAGAACGGGAACACTTTATTCAAGAAATGAGCGAAATTGCCCCTCAAGTAAAACACCTACAGCGAGTCAAACCTGGCCTTACTTCTTTGGGAATGGTTAAATATGGCTATGCTCAAAATGTAGAGGAAATGATTGAACGATTAAAATACGATATTATATATATTGAAAAACGGTCTTTGGGACTAGATTTTAAGGTGTTTTTATACACTATTGTTACCTTACTAAGGGGGAGAGGGAAGTAGCTAAGGCTTATTCTAATAGTTTAATAACCTGCTCATACTTTGCTGTATTTTCATTGCTTAAAGCCGATTGACTCACCTTTATTTTTTCATTTTCAGAAAGTCTTAGGCTCATACTTACTCTTTTCTCATTTTCAGCAGGGGAATATTCAAAGCTGACAATATCTATTTTGTTTTTTAAAGCATCATCTAATCCTTGTATCATGTAATCTTGCAAATAATCTTGAGAATTGGTAATGTTGCTTCCAATACTCCCAAAGGAGGATGTCAGTTTAGATGAAAATGTCTCGTACTCAAAATCTTCTACAGGATTGTTTTTTAAGGTTCCTCTAATTTGTACGATAACGACGCCACTCGTATTATTTTCAATCCAATCTTGAAAAACATTGAGGAATCTCACCGTATTTTCTATGCCAAAGTTGTCTCGAATTCCGGCATCAAATACATCCATTTTAGGTTGGCTAGGAAGGGATACATTCGGCAATATTAATGGATAAGTCGCATTCATTCTTAAGGCCGAAATCATGCGTAAATCCTCTGGTGAGTTATTCGCAAAAAATGCACCAAAATCTATGGCATCGAGCTCATAAAAATTGGAATTTGAAGGGTCATCTTGAGAGTATCCCCGCATCATATAGGATATAGCTTGCGGGCTAATGATAAGCTTTCTCATATCGGCAACATTGGTCGTGTTTATAAACATCAAGGGAATAATCGATTCTCTTTCAAAATCTTTATAGGCTGAGATAGGCTTATTCAAAAAGTCCTCAGTATAGGTGTTTAGCGCTATTTCAAAAGCGGTTCCTCTATCGAAAGGGTATATCTTCTCATTATAGCTATACTGCTTTAAACCAAAAAATATATCATGAGATACAATGGTCGTGGTAATCTTATTAATTAGATCGCCACTAATGTTATCTAGGTATTCCTTACTAGACAAATTATCTATCAGGCCAAACTGCTTTCTTAAATATAATTCCCTGTAATACGCTAATCCCATCATCCCACCTGAAGCGCCTGTCATTAGAATTGTATGCTCCATTAAAGCCCCATTGCTTAAGCTATCCAAGGTCTGCACCACCTTCATTGCATATGCAGCAGCTCTGCTTCCACCACCTGATGCCAAAACAATACATAGTTTAGGTTTGTGATAATAAGATTGCCCCTCTTTGTTTTTTATCTTCCAATTATTTAATATTTCTAAGGTGCTTAATCTGTCTTCCTCAACTTTTTCAGGTTGCGATAAGGAGTCGAGCACGGACAATGAATATTCTTGCTCGGTTGTATAATCAAGTCCATAGGCTTGACTATCTGTTTGAAGCCATTCAAACTGTGAAAAAGTATTGAGGAGTATGACGATTAAAATTACCAGAACTGACCCCCATTTTCCTCCCCAATAATAGATCAATCCTGCAAGGGATATTATTAAGCCACAAAATAAAAATATCGCACCTGCTGCGGGAATTTCAAATAGTGGTTTATCGATTACAATCCCAATTAGGACGAGAATAGCAGCATTTATAAATATAATAATAAATGCATTGAGGTGGTGTTGATGGAAGACTCTTTTGAGGATGTTGTCATGGTAATGAGTAACCCCACGAATATGACGAAAACGAAATTTACGACTTAAATAATAATCTACTCTAGCTGCCCTGCCCTGTCCTTCTAGGTGCTCCCAATGCTCATTTTTATTGATGTGCTCTTCTTCTGGACCGAGATATTCGTGTACATTTTTATTCGTAAGGTGGAAATAAACGCTGACAATAAGTAATACTAAAATGAATCCGAATAATAAACCCAGCAGCATCCAAAATATTTGTAATTTATCTTTCCCCATTTCTAGGTATTGATAGCTAATAATCTTGTAGATATAAATCAGTATAAAGTAGAATGGTATGATACTATTATTGAAAGTGAACATAGCAAATGGCCACTTTAAGCTTGCTATGAAGGGATAACGGTAACTGTATAAAAGATAACTAACTATATTCCAGGTTATATAAAATGCACCAAGACAAAAGCCTACAAGTTGAAAACTGAAGTACCCAACTACACCAAGATATTCTGGGTTCAAGAAAAGTATTGGCACGCCATAGCTATCGCCCAATTTGCCTAGGATAATTAAGAGTATAATCAACCAACCTAGGATCAATACAAAATTCTCTTTTAAATGATTGAGTAATAGTCGAAATGGGAAAGAATAAAATAAGCTTGTTATTTGCTTGAGCATAACATTATAAAGTTAGCAAGAAATTCAAAATTTGGCGCATTAATTTTGATAGGCAATAGCACCGATATCTTTGGGAGAATTATGAGCTTGACAATATAAATCATCAGTCAATCCATTCGCAAGACCAGCTCCAATACAAGGCGAATTGATAGATAGAGAAAAAGGATTATCTGCGGTAAAATCAAATGAAGGCCCCATGTCCGTGATGCAATTGATGTAGGTTGAAGTATCCGTATCTAAGGTGGTGCGCAATAGACAGTTTTCAAACAGGAAATTAAATGCGGCTGCATTTTCATTATTGAGTAGAATTTCATTACTTTTTCCTCCATAAATAATGCAATTGGAAAAGTTAGCTTGCTGAAGGTCTCCATAACTGCCTTGAATGCCATTGCTCGCAAAATTAGAGAGCGCCACCGCCTCATTTTGTCCTGTACCACTAAATGTGCAGTTCTCAAATTGATAACTTCCTCCCATTGCAAGTGTTGCTAAACTCTTGTTGGCATCATTAAACAAGCAATTGCTTGCGGTAAGCTGACTGTTAAGGCAAAAAATACTGCTGTTGGAAGCGTGAAGAATTTGAACTTTATCTAAGTCGATGATAGGCTGATTGCTAACTGAAAAATCTGTAAAGTCATCAAATATCCACCTGCCAGCGATTCCATAGGTAGCATTTTTAATACGCACATTATTGAAGCTTCCTGTGGCACCATTTCTCAAAATAATACCTAACCATAATCCGGGTGTTGTGGCAAATTCAAGCCCATTGGGTAAATCTTCCACTCGATCAGTTTGAAGGGTGACTGAATCTTGACATCCAGAAGAACCAATAATAATTGGCCCATCACTAAAAATCGCACTGCCTTGATTAAAGTAGACTTCACATCCAGGTAAGATAGTCAAAGAGCCAAAGGCTTCTATCCCAACTCCGGGAAAGGTATCGGTTCGCACGACCACATGCGGCTTGTCGTTTTGCCAAATAGAATCCCCTTCTATTATTTCCCCGAAATGAAAATATGCATTTTGTCCCCAAGCTCGGAGGTAAGACTTTTGTTGAACACCGTTGTAGCTGTAGCTGATTTCATCTAGAAGGACAAAGGGATTATTCTGATTGTTGGGGTCTACAGTTACTTCCGCAAAGATGTATACATAATCTTGAGCAGGGATTTCCAAATCTTGAATACTTGTCCCTGGAATGCCATCTACATTGATACGGAATTGATTACCATTAAGTCCAGCTAAGCTAATTTCATCAATTTTTATGGCTTCTTTTAGTGGGTTTTCCACTCTAAAATATCGAGTAACAGATCCTAGGGTAGTGAAAACGGTATCAAAAGTTAGGGTGTCATTTGAAAAGGTAAGTATTTGGCCTTGACCACTATAGAAGCTATCTTTTTTGCAAGAAAAAAGAATAATAGACAAAACACTGATGTAAAATATGATGTTTTTCACGAAAGACAAATGTAATTTTAATAACTGAATTATTGTTTTTTTATTGCGCAGGCTTGTGTTTTAAACTTTGCAAGCCATGGTCAGAATACTCAATTTTGTACCTGTTAGTTTTAGTATCCCTTGGCCACAGGCTTCGAGAGTAGCGCCAGTAGTCAGTACATCGTCAATAAGCAGAATATGTTTGTTGAGGATTGCGTCCTTTTTGGCTAAAGTGAAAATGTTTGCTACATTCTCCCAGCGTTCTATTCTCGTATTTCCAGTTTGAGATTGACTATTACTGATACGCGTGAGGGCATTTTTTAAATAAGGTACTTGCCATGAAGCACTCAAATGCTGGGCGAAAGTATGGCATTGATTGTAGCCTCTTTGTTTTTCCTTACGGGGATGCAGCGGCACAATTACAATGGCTTGAATAGTGGATGGAAAGGAGTGGTTAAGGTATCTTTGTATGGTTTGCTCGCTTAAAAAAGTGCCAATATCTTGACGATGATTATATTTTAGTAAATACATTAATTTTTGTGTCTTGGATGATTTTTCCATAAACAATAAGCTATCCGCGTGCTGTATTTCCATTCTACCCCAAAACTTTTTGTGCAATGGATTCATCTTAAGTTGGTGAAAATTGGTGTAGGGTAAGAAAATCAAACAGCTCACGCATATAACCGTTTGCTGATTTTGAATATGATCTCCACAACAAGGGCAAATTCTTGGATAGAACAATTCTTTCAAAGCAGATATACTTCTTTTAACTCTCGCTCTTGTAATCATCTTGCATGATATAAATTGATTCATTTATAAAAACATGTAATGCGTGTAATTGGCAAGCGGGTGAGTATATGCGAAAAAAGGTTAAAGCCTTTTGATTTTTGGTTGAAGGGAAGGTATTTCGCGCATAATTTTGTATCTTTACACTTCGATTTTTAAATGCCTAAGAAGGGTCAATGCCCTGTCTAAACAAACTTCCCGTCTAAACATGAGTAAGAAAAGAGTATTAATTATTACGCAAGAAATGAAACCCTATATTGATTTATCAGATATTTCAAGTATTGTTTCTGGATTACCTACTAAATTACAAGAGCAGAATTTAGAGATTCGTGTACTCATGCCAAGATTTGGCAGTATAAATGAGCGCAGACATCGTTTGCATGAAGTGGTGCGCTTGAGTGGGATTAACGTGGTGGTTAACGATGAAGATTATCCCTTAATCATAAAAGTAGCTTCCCTGCCTGGTGCAAGATTACAAGTGTATTTTTTGGATAATGATGATTATTTCAAACGCAAAGAAATGTTCCAAGATAAGAACGGAAAGAACTTTGAAGATAATGCAGATCGAATGATGTTCTTTGGCCTTGGAGCAATAGATATCGTTAGGAAATTTGGATGGGCTCCAGATGTTATTCATTGCCATGGCTGGATGACAAGTTTGATGCCTTTGTTGTTGAAAACTCAATATAAAACTGAACCGATTTTCGAAAATAGTAAAGTGGTTTTCACAGCTTATCAAGAAGAAAGTTTTGATGGCGTCATTACTGAAAATTTTGCAGATTTTGTTACCAGAAATACAGATATCGAAGCGGATATGCTGGCTCCATTTGGTGAGAGTACAGAAAATGATCTAAACCTGGGTGGTTTGCATTATGCGGACGCCGTAACTCTTGGAAGTGATGATGTCGAGGACGACGTGATGGCTAAGTTTGAAGCGCTAGACTTACCAAAATTGCCCTACAATAGTGAAAACGACATTTTGATAGATTATGCTAAATTTATTAAAGACCTTGCGACAAGCCAAGATGAATAAGTTTCTATTTTTTTTGGTTTTAATCTTTTTTGCCTCTTGTGAAAAAGATCCCGGTTTAACCGGCGATGCAGTGGGAGGAAATCTCAATACGCTAGATAGTCTTGCATTAACGGCATTCACCATTGCGGATAATCCAAAGAATGCGTTAAATGAGGGAGACGTAGCTTTAGGGCGACTGGTTGACGCTCGATTTGGAGAAAGTATAGCATCTTTTTATACACAATTGAGATTAAGTACCACAGGTTTTGAGCCAGGGACTAATCCAATTTTAGATTCAGCAGTTTTGGTTTTAGACATTGAGGATACTTTCGGACCATTAAACAACAGTATAGATTTGGAAGTATATCGATTGACGGAGGCATTGGACGCAGCTACAAATTATACTTCTAGTGCCGATTTAAGCACGGATGCAAACTTAATAGGAGGTTTAGTAGGTTTTGTTTTTGATGAGGATTCTACTTTAAGAATTCCTTTGACCAATACCTTTGGCAATGAGTTGTTGAATTTATTTGGAAGTACAGCAACAGAAAATAACGATGATTTCTTGAGCTATTTAAATGGTTTGTACGTTACTTTAGAGGTAAGTTCGGGGGGTGATGGTTTGTTTGATGTGGACTTGACAAGTGATGCTACCCGGTTGTTGCTTTATTTTAACAGTGACTCTCCTGAAGATAGTTTATACACCTTCAATGTTGGGTCACAAGCCTTACGAATTAATCAATATCAAAACGATGCTTCGGGAAGTGAGTTGGAAGTTCAACTTAATGACTTAAATAACAATGATGAAACCTTGTTGATTGGGGGACTTCAAGTTTCGAAAAGTACCGTTAATCTCCCGGATTTAAGCGTTTTGGAGGGATTGGTTATCAATCAAGCTAAGCTTTCGTTTTTTCAATCGGATTATGGTGACCCGATTAATACGGATTATGAAAATCCGGAATTCCTGCTGCTTACTGGTGGTAAAACGACTGATTCTGTTCAATACTTTTTGAGCGATTATTCTACGAGCAATCCAACAGCTTATGGAGGAACACCTGAGTTAGTTGATGTTAATGGTAATGCTACTTTTTCGTTTAGCTATAATATTCCTCGATTTATACAACGTTATGTGAATGGAGAAACGGACATAAGCTTTTTAAATTTGGAAGTGGTTAATTATAATAATGGGAACCGCGTAAAGTTAGGCGGCGGCAATCACCCAACCTTCCCACTGACCCTAGAAATCCTTTATACTAAACCCTAAATATATTATATGTGTGGTATTGTTGCATATATAGGAAGCCGAGAAGCCTATCCTATTTTAATTAAAGGTCTTGAACGATTAGAATACAGAGGCTATGATAGTGCAGGTGTTGCCTTGCTTCAATCTGAGATTAAAGTATTTAAAAAGTCAGGAAAGGTTCAAGAATTAAAGGACTATGCAAGCAAATACGATACTTCGGGTAATATTGGCATAGGGCATACTCGGTGGGCAACTCATGGAGAACCCAATGAAGTTAATGCACATCCGCATTTCTCTTCAGATAATAAAATTGCATTGATTCACAATGGTATCATTGAAAATTATGCGGTTTTAAAGGAAGAGCTAGTTAAAAGAGGGTATGGGTTTCATTCAGAAACAGACACTGAAGTTTTGGTTCATCTTATTGAAGAGGTTAAAAAGAATACCAAACTTTCACTTTTTGATGCAGTGCGTGTAGCGCTCGATGAGGTGACTGGAGCTTATGCTATTGTTGTGCTTTCAGAAGATAATCCTAAGCAGTTGATTGCTGCACGAAAAGGGAGTCCTTTGGTTATAGGCATGGGCAAGGACGAATTTTTTGTTGCTTCGGATGCAACCCCAATTATAGAATACACCAACAATGTCGTTTATGTGGATGATGATGAAGTTGCCTTGATTGATCTCAAAGACGGACTCAGTATTAAAACCATTGCGAATCAAGAGAAGACTCCATATGTTCAAGAGCTTGAAATGAAACTCGAGATGTTGGAGAAGGGCGGGTATGAGCACTTCATGCTCAAAGAAATTTACGAGCAACCTCGATCTATTTATGATAGTATGCGAGGGCGCATAGATAGTAAACGAGGAGATATTTACCTGGGTGGAATGTTGGAATATAAAAACATCTTAACTCAAGCTAATCGAATTATTTTTACTGCTTGTGGGACTTCGTGGCATGCAGCCTTAGTGGCGGAGTATTTATTTGAGGATATAGCAAGAGTGCCAGTGGAAGTAGAATATGCTTCTGAATTTAGGTATAGAAACCCTGTAATCAATCAAGGGGATGTAGTTATCGCAATTTCCCAATCGGGAGAGACTGCAGATACTTTAGCTGCTATCGAATTGGCCAAGCAAAAAGGAGCGACTGTTTTTGGTGTTTGCAATGTAGTTGGATCTTCAATACCTCGTGCTACCCACGCTGGAGCATATACCCATGCGGGTCCAGAGATTGGTGTCGCTTCTACCAAAGCCTTTACCGCTCAAGTTACCGTTCTGACTCAAATGGCTTTGTGGTTGGGGTATACTAAAGGCACAATTAATCAGGCAAAATTGGCTAGATATCTTGTTGAATTAGAAGCCATACCAAGTAAAGTTGAGGAGGCATTGAAAACTGATGTAGAGGTAGAAAAGATGGCTCGAATAATCGCGGATTCAGAAAATGCACTCTATCTGGGTAGAGGCTATAATTTTCCAGTGGCGCTTGAGGGAGCACTTAAATTGAAAGAGATTTCTTATATCCATGCAGAAGGATATCCTGCCGCGGAAATGAAGCATGGTCCAATAGCATTAATTGATGAGAATATGCCGGTGGTCGTATTGGCCACGAAAAATGCGCAATATGAAAAAATGGTAAGTAATATCCAAGAAGTTAAAGCAAGAAAGGGTAAAGTGTTTGCTATTGTGACAAAGGGAGATGTCGCGGTGAAGGAAATGGCTGATCGATGGATCGAGATTCCAAATTGCCCAGAGGAATTATCTCCATTAATAAGCAGTATTCCCCTGCAATTGCTTTCATACCACGTAGCTCTTATGCGCGGTTGCAATGTAGATCAACCAAGAAACCTAGCTAAATCGGTTACGGTGGAGTAGTTATAAAAGTTTGGTTGATCCTATGATTTATTTCTTAAAACTTGATTATTAATATTAGAATTTGTCTAAATCACAAAAAAAAGGATTAAACTTTACGATTAACCCTTATTACAAATTATCTACAATGTGATTTTTATCCTCTTAAACTCTTT
>MDTC01276281.1_pt1 | contig 23033 bp, 30 predicted proteins | sample 811181 | NCBI WGS metagenome assembly MDTC01 (sample SAMN05326644, study PRJNA326480) | marine metagenome | isolation source: seawater | place: Pacific Ocean: North | collected 2011 | reverse complement strand
TTTATCAATAATATAACATTTACATCTTCTGCTACTACTAATGAATGAAGCAATAATTTGCTGAACAGAATATGGAATTTTATTGAAATTTATTTTGTTATGTGTATTTAAATGGATTTCTCGATTTGCGCTCATCCACTCGCGCCTGCTGTCGTTCTCGCTGTTGCCTTTGGAAGTGTAAGCCACTATTCCGAAACTAAGCCTCATGTTACAATAATTGGGATTGTTGCAATCGTAATATTATGTATGTACTATAATTTTAGTGAACAGCCAGTCGCAGGAGATGATATACAGCAACTTCGCGAAGATAATGAGAACTTGAAACATAATTTGATGCAAGTATATCAGATGGTGCAAAATGACCGAAAAAATTCTCCACCGCCGGCTCCGATTCCGCCCGGAATGACAGGTCCTCCATCTATCGAGAGAAAAGAAGACGACGATGATTCAGCTAAACCATACGAAATTAAGTGAAAACATACATAATTTCATTTACGCTGCTTTTACATCTGGGGCATTTCATCTCGACACTACATCGTTTATTTGTGGAAAAATCATTTGATGAGAGCTTTAACATGTCTGATACACAACCATAGCAAAATTCCATATGCATACACGGAGAGCACACAATATTTGCAGAGCTATCCATACAAATAGAACACGTACGATTAGAAGACTTAAGACTATCGTCCAACGATTCTCCACTTTGATACTCAAATAGCAATTTGCTTATATATCGAATGTATTGAGAAGATTCTTCCGCGTTTGCTGCAGTTTTTTGAAGTCCTTGAACTACGCTTTTATAATGTGCAATTTTTTCTTCGTGTTCGCTAGCTTCTGTCGCTAATTGTAACGACAAAGATTCAATTTGACATTGTAGTGTGGAGTTTATATTTTTCGATAATATACATTCATTATTTTTCTTTTTTAATTGATTATTTTTAAAGTGAAGCTGCTTAGTAATACAACTTATATTTTGTTTTTGTTCGTAAATACAATTATCTCGTAATCTCAATTTGCTACTTAAATTTTCAATTGTAGTTTCATACTCATGAAAACAATCTTCTTGCATATCTATTATACTGTCTGACACATTCCAGGGTTCTTTTATAACTTTTAAAGTATGCTCTTGCAATTTTCGACGTTTTTCGCTTCTATAAGTGAGATTGTTCTCGTGTGGCTGCACTACCGGCATCGGAGGCGGTGCCGCGGCTTTCGGTTGTGGCGCCACCCATTGCGCAACTTGCCACGGCCATGCCATTTACTGAGCAAAAGAAAATAATTCATTTTTTTTTGTTAGATATCGCATTTTTACTTGGATCTTGCAGCAGTATAAACATAAACACTGTCCCAGCTAAAAATGCAATACCAGTTGCGAAAAAAAACCTTAAAGAACTTAATTTTAATTTTCCTAAATTAACTTTTGCAATACCGAACATTATATACATATAAAGAAAAAAAAAAAAAGTATATAAAATCTAAAGTATGTATAAATGAATATGGAAATGGAAGAATATCTTAAGACAGTTAACTTATCAGCAATATCATGTCATAACATATCGTGTTATGTAAAAAAGAAGGAAGGGTTTGCTTGTGTATTAGACGTTATGGCTCTAGTGATGGACAGAGAACCATGGCGATTAATACCGACTTTAAAATATATGATAGAACATTATCAATGTAATTACAAGAATATCTCTTTTTCAGATGAGGAACATGAGATTGGCATGAAAGTGGATGACTTAATTCCCTTTTTATGCCATATTCCTGGTAGAGATTGTAAGTATAGATTATATAAATATTCTGATGTGCTCTTAAAATACTTAGACGGAAATCAATTTTGGATTAATTACATAATAGAGAATCGAGAGAAGGAAGATTCTTTAATATGGAATACTATTAAGCGTACAAGTATACATGAAGATTATAGAAGTAAAATTAAAAAAATAAGAGACTTTGAGTTATTTGTAAAAGATAACATCACATTTCCGGATAATTACACTGCAAGCTCGGAGTTTTATAACGAAATTGATGTTATCCGAAAAGAATTTTATTCTCAAAAAATAGCAAAAGACAATCAGAAATGTATTAATGAATTACGACATCAGGAAATAAATAAATTTGCATATGTGGAAAATGCAAATAAATTAAAAACAACAGACGAGATATCATTCAACCAAGTTATATATGACCTTGGATATCAAGATGATTTTTTTAAACGTATCAAATGCTTCGAGTATGGAAGTGAAATGAAAGAGAAGAAGGGTCATAAAATGATTAATAAAAAAGGTGAATCAGTTTACATATATACTAGGGAGGATTTGGATGATATGATTCAAATAGTACACAGAGTGTACTCCGAAATTTAATTTAAAACTTTTGCTTTTCTCATTCTAGGAATGGTTGGTCGAATTTGCATACCTCCATTGATAGGGTTTTGTACTTCATAATCTGATCTTGTAAAATATTTTCTTGATTGAAAACTACCTGCATCTGTAAATGGTTTGTATGAAACGTAATGCTCTCCTTTAGCAGGTCGTGTAAATTCAAACGCGAAGTCTGAATTTCTTCCAAATTTAAAAACACTATTGTCAGCATATCGCGTACGCTGAAGATCGGCTGTTTTCTGTTCTACAACTTCATCCATAATACTTATTAGAAGAAAAAAAAAAATCATGGTAAGACTGTAGTATCATTTTTTTTTTTATTTAGTGGAATCAATCTTATGATTGAAGAAGTTTCTTCCTTACCACAGGTAATATCTTTCATTATTGCATCAATTTTGTCGTCCGATACACCATGGTGTTGCATTTTTTCACGTAGATTTTTACATGATTGCGTAGGTTTTTTCGTTTTCTGTAATAATTTAATATCAAATCCTGCGGACATTGATCTAATTATTCTTAAATCAGCTTGGGTCATTTCATCCGTCAATTTTTCACCTGTTGTCTTAAATTCTTTGGTTGCTTCACTACATTGCTGTCGCAAATTTTCCTTATTTTTGTATTGTTGACAATATGTGGTTACCAAGTGCGTTATTTCCGACATTTATATATGATCAGAAAAAAAAAATCAATTATTTTCAAAGAAGGGCGCATTTTGTATTTTGATAGGATTGGGTTGGTGAATTTGTACTTTATTATATTTAGTTTTGTCCGAATAGGGCGACTGAGCCATCGGTAATAATTCTTTGGATGAAGGCTCTCCTCCGTGCTTAACCCAACCGTCTAAACGTTTGTATTTTGTTATATCTCTAATGTCATGGGAAGAAATCCTGTGTGGCATCGTGCTTGTGATTTCGCCTCTCAAACCACGGACAAACCCTCCGTCAATCGGGCCCTTTGGGAGAACTTGCTCGTTTGCATTTTGCTGTGGATAAACTACTTCAACTGGTGTTCTCTCTACTTCCGGATGGTATATAAAACTATCTTTTCGTACATTTTTATGAGAAGTGTTGATTAAAGTTTTTCCACGCAAATTGTGCTTCACCATATTTAAACTACCAGGATAAACTTGTGCACCAATTTGCCTTGTATGATAATCAACACCATTAAATCCGTGTGAAGAATTTTGTTTTCTTGTTTGTTGAGATGATTGCGTTGTACCCATTTACATTGTGACAGAAAAAAAATTCAAGGCGTTATAAACAGAACAGATCACAAATATATGAGTACATGTTCACCGGTAAAGCAATGGTCAAAAACATTTCAACGTCTTGTACTTTTTTTTTCTATTACAATTTAAATGGGTACAACGCAATCTGGACCGGAACGCGATTGGTTCTCGGAAGGTGACAGTTTTACGAGGACAAAGTTTTACGATATATCTGGCGGCGCCAACCCAAAGACCGAAGAGAGTCCCTCAACTGGCGGCGCCAGCGAACAAGAAAAACAAAAGGAGCTATCACCCGAAATGAAAAAAGGAAAAGCGATTTTTTATGTTGGTTTTTATGTTGGTCTAATTGTAATTATTATTCTAATATTCAAAATGGTGTATCGTACTATTCAAAACAGAGCTGGAAATTTTGATACAAATTATTATGCCTCAGATTTAGATATAGCCGAAAATCCTCCAATAGAAAAGTATTCAATTTTAAATTTTCCTACTACGACACAGGAGTTAGTTAAAGATTTTGAGAAACCTCTTACCTTGTCATCCTTAGGCGTAAAGGCAAACGCTGACACACATAGAAATTTGGATGAATTATTTGTTGTTTTCCATAAACCAGATTGGGCAAAATTTTATCGAGTTAAACAAACTTTAGGACACGGTTCATTTGGTACCACTTACCAAATGTGTACTTTAGTCAATGATAAATATAATTGTGAATACGTGATAAAGTCGAGCAGAGCAAGTCATACTGTGAATAAAGAAATTATGACAGCTCCATTTTCACTAGAATTTGGTAGGCAGTCTCTGGTGACTGAATTGTTTGCGTACTTGCATATAGCTGAACATAAAGATATAAAAAAACATGTTCCGGAAATATATGATTTTTTTAGTGATGGAGAAGCCGAACCGACATATTATATAGTAATGGAACGTTTATACCCAATTCTACCCAGACAGCAAAGCGAACGATTGTATAAAGCTGATCTTAACTTTATACACAAATGTTTGTATAAAATATTAGGAGACATACACAAAAAGACTGATTGGCACCATAACGATTTTCATCTAGCAAATATTATGCGAAGGTTTCCAACTGGAAATCGAACGTGCGATGACATTGTACTAATAGATTGGGGTCTAGCTTACAATCAAAAATTTTACAAAGGAATAAAAATGAATATTCCTTTTTTATATTTACGAGAAAATCCTAAATATTTAACAGTAGATAAATTACATAATTGGCTGAAGGAAGCGTATACTGTTTTGGGCTTCAAGAATGAGAAACATTCAACAAAAACAAAATGATTTAGTTTTACTTATAACCTTATTATTTTTTGCAAAATTAATCATTATATCAATTGCAGAATCTATATTTTTGTCATATGCTACCAGAATACTATCTTTTATACTTTCATGAGAAAATTCCTCTAGTAATATTCTGCATAATTTTTTTACGATTTCACGTTTATCTTTTCCTCGTAATGGTTTGTTTCCAATAGTTGTAATTTCTGTCATTGTAGCGATTTGATTTACTAGATGAAGAATTGTGATAAAATCATCTATATTAGGATTTTGAATAACATCAATTAACTCGTCTGTAACTTCACTGTAGAGACCCTCTACAACTTTATCTAATTGAACGACATTCATTTTATAATAACAAAAAAAAAAAAAAATGATAAAAGTACAAAAAATTTTTTCTAACTCTTACATATATGAATGAAATGAACGCAAGTGAGGCAATAAGATTTGTCGCTAATAAATTTTTGGATACATACAGCAATAGATTTGACCAGGATACTTATGAAAATATAAAACTTCTGTTAGAGCACACGCCTAGTGATAAATTAATTCCAAAAATAAAAAAATTGTTGGAAAATATCAGCAAATTATCTGAAAAGAATAACTTAAAAAAACAAGATTTAATTAATGCAGGATTTATTACACAAGACACTACAATTTCAAAAGATGAAATAGTTGAACTTGGAAAACAAGCAGAAATTGCATATAATCTTTGCGTTACAATACATGAAATGGATCCAGAAAAATTGAAAGAAATCGAAGGGCTTGCTTCACAAGTTCAGCATGCCTTAGAATCAAAAATAAAAACAATGTCTGAAGAAGAAAGAAATAATTTGGATCCGATGTCACTAGCAACTTCTGTAATGGGGTCGGTTGAAGGCTGCCCGGACATAGGAGCGATTATGCAGAGTATGCTTGGTGGCGGTCAACCTACGAATCAAACTAAAATGAATTTACTAGAGCAATTTAATCAAATTGATGGAAAGAAAACAAAAAAGAGATAAAAAAAAAATGTAGTGTAAAATATATGAACTCAGTTGAAAATAGAAGTTACGCACTTTCCAGACATAATTTAATCCGGCAACAAACTAAATTCGAAGAACAAAACGAGAATGAGAAAATTAATGATAGATTGAATCAAATTAAGCCAAATATTGAGAAAGAGAATACATATGCGAAGAATAAAATTGTAGCGATCAACAAAATATATAAAGATTCATATTTGTCTGATTATAAAAAACTGTTTTCGGAGTTTATGATATGGCCATTCCATTGGCCATTTAAGAATGAAATATCATACGGAGAAAAAATAAATGCTATGCAAAGACTTCTTATATTTATTGTAATAAATGTAATATTATTTTTGATATTAATACAATATATAAAAACAAAAACAAAAATGGATATTGGAAATGTTAATCAATTTATACTCGTTTCAAAAATAATTATTGGCGTTTGCCTTGTCACGTTTCTTATTGTAGATTTTTATCAACGCTACAGAATTAATAAAAGATTGCAATCAAACCAAAATATTATTCGTAGAAACAATGATTTAAAACAACAAGTAAAAAAGCAAATGAGAACTGACATGAACAAATATGATTTCATTACATATGGAGGTAGAGTATCAACGGAAAATTTGATTCGAAATCCTATTAGACAAAAAAGTAACACCGCAACGCATTTATCAGCAGTAGACATAATATGAAAGTAAATACGTACGAATAACTTTTGTAATTTAAAAAATACTTCTTAACATCATGTACTGTAAATTTTTTTTTTTGTTGTTTGACTCTTACAGAATTGTGAAGATGTAAAATCAAATAAAGAAGATCTGACCTATCATTAATATTGATGTTGATTTTATCTATTTCGTACTTATAATTTTCTCTGCATTCTTTACAAGGAAGAAACTCACTAAAGTTGCTGATCAAAAGAGTGTAGAGTTGTTTTTGTTTAGGTGTAAGCGTCTGTGGAGATGTCAATGAAAGTACATAGAGAAAATCCCAATATACAGGACCCCACACATTTTTGGGTATGATAATATGATTTTCATTTTTCATATATCTTTTATAACATTTTTTTTTTTCATCATATTATTAATGCCATAAATTAGGCTAGATGAATTTTTTTTTTTTTTTTTTAGTTTGGTTTTGCTTACCGATTCTTTTCTGAAATCATAGTATTTCTTCTGTACTATATTATGTTTGTCGTGTAACATGTCAATAATTTTATTGTTTATTAACCACTTATATACATTTAATTTTGCTAATGGTAAAATGATAGATAGTGTACCACACTTAATGGTCAAATTTTTTTTTTTTTCAAAAAGCGAAAATTTTTTCTTGTGATAACCTTTCAGTTGTAATTTGTAACTGTTGTACACATCATATATGATTTCATTTTTTACGAAAAATTCAGTTGTGTGCTTACAATATTGCGTAACATAAAAATCAATTAATCTTGGTTGAAGATTTTTATCAGACATTAAGGATTTCAATTTGGCAAAATTACACTCGTGTGAATAAAATTCCAATAGGTTATTTTCAAGAGAATTACAACTTTCCAATACCATATTTACTGAGTCCTGCAATTTTCATATTGCCAGTCTGTATAAATTGGATTAAACTGAACAACTCCAGATATTTTGTATAAATGAAACGAGGAATGCAAGGGTATGTATAACTGAGGAAACACTTCCGCGACTAAATCACTTTCTACTCCAGCGAAACATGCAAAACATGTAAACATGGTTTTATTATTCATTACGATGACTTCAGACAAGCATCTCGATTTACAAATACTACATCTTTTATTGAAAGTATTTCCTTTATAGCCTTCAGATGGTAGTAATTCAACTATTTTACTTATCCATTCTTTTAAATACATGTTTATCCACCATCGTTCAATAATGGCAACCGAACGCTTTTTTGCACAAAGTTTATTAGAACACGTCATGTACAAAGAAATAGCACTTCTTTCATCAATATAATATTCTACAATATCCCACACAATGTTCATTGAGCCTTTGTACCACTCAAGATCGCGCCTAATAAAATGAAACCTGCAAAACCTAGTACAATAGTAATCATCTGCTTAGATTGCGATTTCTTTGCTAAAGCTACGAATTTAGCCGTTTCTGGATGAATTTTATTTCCCTGCAATTTACAACCTGCAACGCTATGCAATAGCGTTTTGTTATTTTGTAATTCTTGTTCATTCATTTTACTTAATTTTTCAATAGTATCGTAACATCTCTCTTCTCTACCTACTCCATTATTGTACTCATCAATACATAGTGATGAATCACGTATTTCTTTTGGATCATTTTCATTTATCCATGCCTTAGGCAGTTTATATGTACGATCATCACGAAGATCGTCAACGTATTTTTGAACTTCATCTAAAGCAGATTTTATCTTGTCAGAGTAGCCAACTATTTTACCGTCCGCTACATCATTGATTCCGTCTTCATACAAATCTTCTAACTTTCTCAATTCGGCGTCAAGATTATTGTCAATTTCTGCTAAATTTGTCATTAGTATATCCCACTCTTTTTGGAAACAAGTGTCTACACGTGCACTTTTTTCATCAATATAGTCCTGATACAAATTTCTTGCCCTCTCTAATATTTCGTCTCTCTCATGAAGAGCTTTACGTTCTATACGTTCTGCTTCTTTTAATTGGGTAGTGGATGATGTCATGTAGTCTAAAGTATTTGCGGCGTATTCGCCGAAAGTCCAATATCCTTCCTCTTCGTTTGGCTCCTCCATTTGTTAATTATAAGAAAAAAAAAAAAAATCAAAAAGATACAGGATCAAATTCAAAAAAAAAAAAAAATATGTATATATGAGTCATGAAACAATTGATAGAGTACTGCATGATTTAAAAGTTATTTCAAGTATACGAGATAATGATAAAATATACACCGAGAACGGTATGTTGAATTTGGATCACGGTGGCGTATCTTCATCGATGTATAGATTTGTCAAAGGTGAAAATAGAAATCGTGGTCTATCAGCTATAAACAATGTAATTCTAGACGCCTTTGCTATTACCGAAAATAATTTTAGAAAAATTGAATGTAAGGATATGACGGAGAGTAGAGAAGCTATTGTAAATAAAATGAAAAGTTATCATTTAATATATAAAATTCGATGCAGCGTTTCCGACTGTCTTATAGGCTTGAAAAACTTGCGGATCACATATTGCGATGATACTAGCATTTCAGCTCGAATTGATGTGCTGAAGGAAAGTATATCACAAGGTTTAAAAGAACTAGATGCGAGTTTGAATTTATTGAAAGAACAATTGTACCCACAAGACGAAGTAATTGAACAGAGATATGGAGAGTTTTTAATAAGAGATGATCTACACCTGATATATTCTTGATGAGTACTTTGTTGTACAATTGCAATACGGACACTTATTGTCTAATTTTGTACAACATTCATAGCAAACGCAGAGGTGTCCACAAGGATAAAATGCCATATCACTTCTATTATCTTGGCAAATTACACACATTCCTTCTTTACTCGACGATAACATTTTCAAGATTTCTTCTACAAATTTTACCATTGAATTTATATTTTTGTATGTCTTTATGTAATTAATCAACTTTATTAGTTTATCATATTGTTTACATTTTTCTTCATTTTCATAATTTTTTATTTCTTGGCTAAAGTTTATTCTCTTTAATAAAACGTCATTTTCACTCCGTATATTTTCATTCTCAAGTTGACATTGAATTACATCATTTTCCAAATTAGCAATCTGTTCATCTTGAAAAACAGTGTATTCTTCAAATTGTACTCTTAGTTGTTTTTCTGTGTACAATTTGTTTTTATATTTGTCTACTGTAATATCCTTTTGATGTATTTTACGCAATAACTTTTGATTATTTGTATGTATTTTTTTTTGTATCGTGGAACATGTTTTTACTAATTTTTTTACCCCTTTTATTTTAGATCTTATAACTAAATTGACATCCTCTACACATTTTAGACTTTCATTAATTTCCTGCACAGCTGCGCTATATCTGAAATTATGTTGATCATTTGATAATATTGTTTTATTCATATAGTTTCTTTACATATTTTTAAATAAAAAAAAAATGTGTAGTATATTTATATGGACAAAATACAATCTTGTGAAAACGAATGTCATGTAATTTCTGAAAAAACCACAATGACTAATCAGCAAAATAACAAATTAGAAAGAAAAATAAAAAGAATAATCGGAGCTCGATCTTTTAAAACACTCAAAGAATGTAAGGATAAAATTAATTCGGCAGATGAATATTCTGATATGTCATTGAATAAATTTTTAATGCTTTTTCAACAACAAAATAGGCTCTATGATGCGCAGCGCTGATGATTATCACGGAGAGAGAGTTTTAATAATTGATGGAAAATACAAAGGGAAAAAAGGACATATCACATATGCATCTGAATTTGGAATATATGTTGACTTGGATTATAAACCTCTTCGTGTAAAAGTTCAAATTAGTGATGTCATAATCATCAAGTGTTAGAATATGTTATGGTTTGGTTGCTTGTGGTGTCGGTGCTTGTGGTGTCGGTTCTTGTGTTTCTGACGACACTCTTTCTGATGCTTTTTTAGTCGCACTTTCAAGCTGCTTTCTTAAGCTACCAATAAGTTCTTTAATTTGTTCAAACAACTTTACTAGATACTTACCAAGTGTTGTCTTTTTTAATTCATCGTCATTTATAATTGAAAAAACGATAGCAATAAATATTAATAATGATGGAAAAAATTTCCAGTAATAAAATACTAAAAAGAAGTCCTGAATATATTTGAACAATTTATTAATAATTTGTTCTAGGGTCTGACCCTGATCAAGTAATTTACGCAAACCTGTATTTATGCTTAAGTTCTTTAAGAGTTCACCAGTCGGCCCCAAACTAGATGTGAACTTCTCAACTACAGTCTGTATACGATCTTTTGCTTCTTGATTGAATGATTGACTTAAGTTTTGTTTAAAACTGTCAACCATTTTCTTTTGTGCTAGAAACCCAACAGCTTGCATAAGTTTTTGCGAAGCACCCGAGGATTCCGGCGTAGTCGACGATTGATAATATCGTTCTTTCTGTCGAAAAGATTTACGAGAACGATGAACATTTTTTTTTTTTTTGACTTCTTACTTCTGCTACGTCTAAATTTCTTATCCCTGGAATATTCTTTTTTTTTACTTTGTGAACGTCTCATATAGTAGTTTAGAGAAAAAAGTTTTTACTGGCTACTGTCAACTGGATCTTTCAAGTATATATTAAATATTTTTCCTTCGAAAATTTGGCATCCTAAACGGATAGTCAGAACACCTTCGACAATATTTTTAAATCCTTCGTTCTCGATCGTCCTTTCCTCTGCCAAAACTTTAGATACGTATGCTGTGATTAAGCCAGCTTTCAGAGATACAAAGGTGCTCATCTTAGCAAAAAAATCGTCATAGGCAACATATGACTCAGCCTGAAGAAAAACACACTCATGCAAAAAATTCATGATATTTACGTATATTTTATCATCTGGAAACATGCGAGTTGAGTGCAGAGTGCACATTTCTGGACAAATTGCACGAACATATGTCCAATGACTACATGGGTCAATCTTGCGCATCAGGTAGAACGCATTAGCGGCCAGGAGAATAATCATCGGTACCTCTTTCCTGTACTACTACGTACTCGTCAAAAAAAATTCTAAACGTAAATAAATGGCATTCTTTCTAGCAAAACGAAGATCTCGAAGACGCCGCAGTAGATCCTCTCGCCGCAGACGACGAAGTCGTAGATCACAACTTCATGATGATACATATAGACGCAGAAGTCGCAGAAGTAGACGCAGAAGTCGCAGATCTAGCTCAAGACGTCGCAGAAGTCGCAGAAGTCGCAGAAGTCGCAGCAGAAGAAGACGTTAAAAATCTGACCTCGGATTTCTCGACGAGGCTCGAAGGCGACATAGTGAATTTGTGGAAGTTAAAGTTGTTCACGTCCACAAGGAGCACCCTCCTCAGAAGTGCTTCGGAGATAGTGTAATCAGTGAAAAACATGTTTGCAACCCAACAAATATATAATTGAAATGGTAAGGTTTCTAAATGTTGTTTAAATTTCATTTCACACTTTATGGGTGTTTGGTCAATGAAATTGTAAAGCATTTGCTGCGAAAGACCAGATTTTTTATGTATTTCATCTGGCAAAAATGCAACATTCAAACTTTTTGCATATTGACCATGCGAGAACTTTTGGCCGAGTGTATTGAAGCACGGAGTTGTACAGCACCACGGACCATAAATTGCACGTATGATTTTGTGATACTCTGATTTACCTTTGCCTCCACGCCCAATTATAAATGTACCTTTTTGATAGCTGTCAACAATACCTCGTGGAATGAATCCACTACCAAGATCACCCAGGAGAACTTTAGTCACACGGTCATCTTGCCCCAAACAGTTATTAAACACTGGAATCAAATGTTTAAATTTATCAAAGAAATCAGAAGTGAATAGTAATTCTTCATTTCGGATAAATTTTTCATCAACAGCTTTATCCGTTTGATTACAACAAGCGATTTCTCCAGTACTATCCATGTCTTCAATCGAAACAAAACGTAGTGTCACAATGTCAAAATAAACGTTTTGAAATGCAACTTTTGACTTACAAATAATTTTTCCAGAATTGTTTCCAATTACTTCACTAAATAAAGTTTTAACACTTTTACAAGATAAACATTGAAGCACCTTTTCACAAAAGGGTGAAAACTCTGGGTATTCTTTTGCATTGACAAGATAATCGTAACTACAGAAAGTACAAGAGTCATCCTTTACACCATCACGCAAATGCGTGAAGTGATTAATAAGCATGGGTCCTGTCTTTTCTGTTTTTACGCAACCTTTTTCGTACTTAGGCACATAGTACTCTTGTGCGTTACGAGATTCTATTTCAAAAATTTCACCATTCTCTGCTCGTATGGTGTACGTAGATAAAAAGTCACGGTAGATATTCTGAACAGCAGTTTGAACACAACGCATATCCTTAAGTTCGAAGTGCATATTTGAAGTCAGTGGAAAAGTGGAAAAGTCAAGCTCCTCCTCACTCTTCCTCTTCTTCGACGTTCGTAAAACCTCATCCTTGGTAGCGACAATTTCATTCCATGACGTAATTGTTGCATCACGTACAGTTGAAAGAAATGACTTAAAATTATCACTATCTGCATCATTGCTCAAAAATGGATATAACATGCGAAAGTTTGACTCATCTGTCCGGTACAAAAATAAGTCCTTCCGACTTCTTTTGACATTGAAGTCTTGAAGAACATCCAAACAGAAGAATTCATGTGGATCCCTAGCTTCAGTAAGATTATTCAAATATTTATATTTTATACCTGTCAGGAAACGAACGATATTTCCACTAATGTCCTTATCCACATCACCTCGACTATATGTTTCGTGGAGAACGTCGTAAATACTTCCACCGTATGTTTTAGTCCAAACTTCAAATCCAGCCGTGTTGCAGTCGCCACACAATTCAAAGTTTCTGACGTCTACTTCTACGTAGGCATCCTTCATGGTTTTTATCGAAAATCGACCTTTCGGCCTTAATACGCAAAAGACGTACTTACATGCAGAAGTAATCATGTCGTTTTCAAATGCATCCAACGAAGAAAATGTTAGTTTATACACTTTTTCGTCCACACCTTTTTTAAAATCGACATTTTCAAGTAATTGAGCGAGATGTCGAGGATCAACATTAATAGATTTAGAGATGAGAGTCAGGAGCAACGACGAATAATATTGGCCACTTTTTTTCTTCCTATCTGGCAAAAAATGACCGTCCAGAGGAAGATTAGCTGCGACAGCTGTCCATGCGACATATTCATGCAACAAGCATACTTTGATTTGCTCCATCCCTCGAGCCTGACTGCTAGTGAAATAATTGAAAAATTTGGCACATATCGCAATTTCTTGGTATCTAATCGAAAAAAAAAAAAAACGTACAAACATCGAACTCTAATACTGGATCATCCATTATATGATTTGCCGCGAATACTTCGTTCCACAATTATATACTCACTATACAAGCTGAGTAATGAACCAGATTGTCATGTTGTCCTGAAAACAATTGACATACTGCCAGCTCAAAATTTATTGTTTTACGTGTATGGGAGATGCGAAAATGCGTATGTATGTCTATGTTCACAAAATTGACTACATTATTTGCATATAAAAATGATCAAAGACTATTGAATTATTCCCGGTGGGTCACTAAACTAAAAACTACTGTTCCGAGCAAAAGAATTGTAACGTAATAAGATGCTTCTCGAGGAGCTTTTTCAATCGTTTTAATTTTTCTCTTTAATAATTTATCCATTTTTTCTTTTTGTTTTTTCCAATTTTCGTCTCCAAGTTTCAAATATTGAGGAATTATTTGATTTGCAACTAAAAATGGATCTTTTTCATCGTCATTATATTTAATGTATGTAATGATCCTAGTACGGGGTTCATATTTATTAATTAATGTATTATTATTGTTTATTAATGAATGTGGATGACCTGTATTTTTGATAAAAAAATTACGTACTTTATCTGTATAGCGTAGCGACAATTTAATATTATCTACAATGTGATACGTTCTAAAAATTGCAAAGATGCATATTATATAAGAATATAACACTATATTTTGAAATCTCATCGTCATTGTAAATGAATCTTTCGGATGTTGCAAGCTTATGTAATGAGACGATCTGCGATACAATTTGAATAGTAAGTCTTGTTGTAAGAAATGAGACCCAGCTGTTAATAAGTATGTACTGGATTTTGTAGAAAAAATGGGAAAGATTGACCTTAGAGACGTGATTTTAATAGCAATTATTATCAAAAAAATAATAAAAAACATAATAATAATTGTAGTGTCTTGTGCGAGAGAAGTATCATTCAAACCATTTTTTACTGGGTTTTGCCAAAGTTCTAATGCTACTGCAAGTGTGTTTCTCACTTTTTGGTCAGTCAGAAAAACTTGTCGAAGCGGGTCATTTTCATCCCTATAAAAGTCAACCGCGGCTTGGTTTAAGGACATAAATATTGTGGTGGCGCCTATCGCGGAATAGAAGAAACCAGTTCCCCCAACTACTTCCAACCCTTTTTTGACTCCACTTTGTATATTAGGGTCGGTAGCAACATTAAAGTAACGTAGATTTTCTCGGAAAGCATTATAATATTTATTTAAATCTATGATGTATTGTTTTCTAATAGCATGATTAATTATAATGTAAGGCACTTCTTTTAAATTACCTGACAAAAATGCGTATATTAAACATAACAATGTACAAAATATTTTAGCGAATGTGACTAATGTGTTTGTGACCTGTTCCTGTTCTGTGTTTTGAGATTTTGCTCTTACGTTACCAAGCGAACTCAAAATCCCTGTGACTGTGTATTGTAGACCCTTATGATTAATTCCCCTATCATCGAGTAAATTTTTCATCGGTAATTTTATCGAAAACACGTCGGGCAAACTTTCATTTCTAGATCGAATCGTATTATAAGTAGACACGATATCGGTAATATGTATATTTCTTATGTCCGAATCAGGTTCGTCATAGAAACTTGTGTCTAATAAATTTCTCCAAGCATCTGTTCTCAATGTAGTCAAAATATCTGTGGAAAAGGCATCATTTTCGTTAATGATCAATTCAGTTATGTTTTCATGGTGTAATATTCTGTGCTGTAAGAATTTGATTTGTTCAGATTCAGATCTTAAATTTAGTTTTACCACGCCTCGCGGGATTTCATATTTTTGACCCAAATAAATAATGAAAAATTCCATAGTAAATAAATTTTGGAAATATCTTATATCATTCGGAGTCATCGTCGGAAAATCAATTAGTATAGGTCCATATACTTTTCTTTTTATATATTTTTGGACAAATGTTTCGAGGTTCTCTGTGTCTATAGTTCCACTATTAATTACAGTCTCTTGATTTCGTTTACGGCTGTTTGCAAGTTCTAGCATAAAACTGTCAGTACCAGCGTAATAACTACCCGCTGAAGAAGTGTAACCATCGCTTTTAATTAAATTAATTCGTTCTAAATACCCACGTGCCATATCTGGCACAGAAATTTTACTTTCTCCAAAAATATTTTTATCTTCTATCTGCTCTTTGAATAGTGGTGTTATATGTTCCTTTTCGACATTTACAGCATTTGTAACAACGCGTAGTTTTTCGTATATTTCTAACACCTGATTATCAACTTGTATATTATCTGCTTTTATCATTTTCATCTGTTTTACCAAAGTTTCAAAAATATTTACGCATAACTCTTGCTTAGGACTTTTTTCACTTTGACTTATAAAGTGTGTGTATACATCGCTGTTGTAAAACTCTATGATTCTATTTAAGATGTGATCAAGTGCTTCGTGGTTTACAACAATTATTTTATTCAAATCTTCCGTGGACATCGTAGTGAAGTCAGAAAAATGTGCCTTCAAATTGGAATCCTCGGACTGAAATATATTCGTAAATAAATCATTGATATCAAAAGGTACATTTTCTGTATCGTAAAATTTCGAAAGATCATTATCAAGTGTTTCAATTTGTCTAATGTCATGTTTTTCAGTGAGTAAGTGTAACTTAAAATGAAACATTGATTTTATATCTTGTAGTATACCAAATTTGTAGAGAGTATGTATTATTTTCATGTTTATGTTTTTTGTTTCTTTTTTGATTTCCGTACACGAAAACCAACTACAAGTACGATATTCTTCTGTATCATTCAAATAATCGAAATGATCAGAAATATCGTAAGAGGCAAAATCTGGTGATAAATCAAGTTTTTTGTGTTCTAATTTATCAATAAATTCAAATAAATAACTTTTCTCACGATTGAAAAATTCTTTAAGCTCATCATCGGTAGAGCTACTGGTATGTCGTTTAAGTATAGTATCCATCCAAGCAGCTTGCGATATCCCTTTAGCAACTTTTTGAAATGTAACATTATACATATTTTTACCTTCTGTTACCCTATTTTGCAATTCATCTGGGTTTGTAGTGGTAACATTATGTTGACGAAATAACATATTCAAAAGTAAAGAAAATTTATCCACCTCCAAAATCAGTCTGTCTTTTATCAATGGTAGATCCATAGTGCCCGTATTAATAGAATTCATTTGCTCTTCAATTCTCATTTTAATGTGTCCTGTTATGTTTGGTAAACTATTGTAAAAAGCTACTGTGAAATCGTCAAAAGAATTGTCGAAGACTTCCAATAAAGGATTTTTTTCGCTAATACGGTGGTCGTGTCCACTTTCGTGTAGTTTTGTCGTATAATCTTCGATTTTGTTTTCATTTATATGATCCCAGGTAGCTTTTATATCTTTTGCATCTTTTACTGATGTACTTGTACTAGTTCCAGTAATAAGGCTCTGACGTTTATCTTTATATTCATAATACTTTTCTCGATGCTTATCTTTCTGAAACCGTGTTCTTTTTTTTTTTAAAGTTTTCAATACCGTATGTTCTACTTTTCCTTTATAGCTTCTTTGATCATATAGATGTTCTAAATATGTCATAGGTCGCTTAAAATAATAACTAATGTCAGGAAAGTTGTTTTTAATACTCTCCGCAATAGTAGCTTTTAATGCAACTATTCTACTAATATCTGGATCTTCATATTGTACCTCCAATTCTGATTTTTCATCAAAAATATACCTGTATAATTCCACATCATAATTTGGTATATTTTTTTTTTCGTTTTGTACTTTGTTGTACAATTCAAACAATTCATTGTATTCAATTGCAAGAATGGTTCTACTTACCAAATTGTCGAAGAATGAGTGGTAGTCTATTTCTGTTACACTCACATTATTATTCATATCTTTGAAGTGCTCATTTATATTGTTTTCAAATTCAATAGAAATTGCCTGTGGCACAGGACCGGGGAATATGATATTGCTTGTGAAATCTGTAGCATTTGGGAGAAATGCAGCAGAAGGAATTATTCGAGTTAAGTCGCTCATTTTAAATATAGAGAAAAAAAAAAAAAATCTTTAATTAATTAAAAAATGGATAAAATATTTAACATTCTATCTTTGGTATTCTTTGGATTAAGTATTAGTTTCGTGAGAAGAGATATCCTCCTCTTTCTCCTGAGATACACTAGATATTGGGTACTCTTTACACTTCCTTATGTTGGAATTTTGAATAGCTAAATGTATAGTGTCTAACGAAGATATTTTTGAAAATGATTTTGACATTGTGTTTGAGCAGAATACAGAAACGATGTTATTTTTTTGGAAAGTAATAGCATCAAAATTTGAAGAGCACAGAATGTACTTAGCAAGATATTCGTCGTACATATCATTTACTTGTAAGTAGTTATCAACAAATGAAAAGGTTGCATTATTTCTGTCTAATTGTTCAATAAAATAATTAAAGGCCCAGGGACGCAGCGATGTTCGGTTTGTTGCTCTACGGGTGGTTGGCAAACAATACAATCTGCCGTAAGTTGAATGTTCCTGGTGCAATTTGTATTTACAAGTTGCACATGTAATTTTACAATGTTCATCAAATGAATGTTTCGCGAATTCCGGTGACTTTTCGTCGCATCCAATGCAATCCCCTAATGGTTTAATTTCCAAGCCACGCTTATACCAAGGCGCTGAACACTTGATACGAGCATCATTCAATTTAATACATATATTATAAGGTGTAAAATTAAATTTGTTTATACATTCATTATAGCGAAGTAGAGCTTTATCAACACATTGTATATTATCAAAATACATGTCATATTTGTATGATTTTGTCATTTGCCTAAAAATTTGTTTGCTATTTTCTTTCCATCTAGACAAAAGATTAATGTGTGGCGCAAATTTAGTCGACGTTTTAAATTTTTCGGTAATCATATTCCAGTAATGTAGGTAGTCACCCGAATCAGCATCGACGTTCAAACTTTCTATCTTTTTTTTTTCATTGATAAGACATGTCTCAAAGGTTTGTTTGTACATAGTTTTCAATTGGTATGTATTAATCTTATTTGATATATCAGTCATAACACCTTCAAAGTTGTAAGTAATATAATTTTTACTTCTACAACGAAGATGTCTCAAAGACATTACTACACAATCATCGGTATTATATGTTCGTAAGAAATCGACATATTTATCAATGCTTTCTTTGCACACGATGCTCGTTCGGTCTTTAATAAATTCCTTAACCATAGCTTTTCTAAGATAGTGCGCTTGGGTTTTGATATCGTCTAGGTTAGTGTCTCTAAATTCGATAGGGTATGCAGATTTTTCACAGTAAATTAAATTTTCTAATTTTTCAAAAGAAATGTTTTCTTTCTCAAAGGTAAAAATATCATCCTTGATTGAAGACAGCAAGTCGTCTTTGAAATCTTTGCTATGTCTTTGTATTGTGTAGTTGATGTTTTTTAGCATTTCGTCGGATGAATTTGTAAAATTACATTTGATAAACAAAATTCTCTTTTGCTCCTCTACGCATTGCATTATTGTAGAATCCGAAAAAAAAAGACAATATTTTTTGGCGTAGTATATCGTACAAATCGAGAACAAAAACTGATATTACATAAATATGTAAAACGCTACGTAGCAAAATTAATTTTGATTTAAATTGTTTTTCTACCATTAGTTCACATTCATCTGCGCCTTCGAAAATCCAATATTTTTCGCCTATCCCGGTAAGTAGTGAACAAATTTGCGTCTTACTTTTACCACTCCAACCTACATAAGGAATATGAATATATAAATCGTACAGAGGATCTACAACGAAACTTTGCAAAATGTTCATATTAATATTTAGAAGAAAAAAAAAGTCGTTTAGAGTGAAAATATGATAGCTTCTATTTCATGCATTCTTTTTGAATTCATATACGTATAAAACATAAAAGAAGCCGCGTTGAGGTTTAGCGTTCGCTTGATCAATATAATTATCCAATCTCGATTTGAAAAGGATAAAACTTCGTGCTCATATATTGTAATCATAATTCAAATCCGCAAACTGAGCATTCATCGCGACTGAATGTTTCTTTTACGTCAACCATTTCATCGCAAAATCTGCACTGCCGCATCCTTTTTTTGTATTCGCGAAAAGACGTGCGATGGGAAACAGTAGTTGGTAGTGAGATAGATTTGCAAGGTTTTTTCTTCTTTATTGTTTTGCAAATGTACGTTCTAAACAACTTCACCGTTGGATTTATACTGTTGGAATCACATAACCACGAGGAATATTTTGAATCATTTGAAAAGACATCTTTGAAACGAGTATCCTTATATTTACCAAATGTCATCTTGAAATTACTCAAATTGTCGTATATAAGTTTACGCTTTGCTGCGTCATCAGCATCAACCTCATCTGCGTCATCTGCTCCATCACCCGATATGATCTCGTAGCATCGCGCATGATCGTTAAACAAGCTCATATCTCGAGTCAAGCTTTTTTTTTTTCTTCTATTTATTAATTATGATGCCCCCCCATGGTCCACAGCTGGAAGACTTTGAAGCTAGCCCTTTATTCGAGGAAATTTTAAAGGGTCCACAAGCAGCTCGCTCTAAACCTCCCGAAATACCCGGACCCGTAATGATAATATACGCAATTCTTTTTTTTTTGATAATATTTCATAAAAATGCATATAGTAATAAATCTATTGCTGCTTTATCCTTACTAATGTTATTTAACATGTGTCAATACGCAAATAATGAAAAGGGGATTAAGAACGAACACTATATCACTGCGTGTAATAAACAGAATCCAGTCTATATTTTTTTATGGTTTTGTGTGATTTTCATTGGGCATTTTATTCAAATTAACATCAATAAACTGCTTATAGAAGGGATTAGTACAAAGATTGGATATCCAATACAATTGTATCCTGACAAAAAAGCTTACCAGTCAATTCGGAATAAAAGTAAAACACGTAAAACTAGGAAACGGAAGATCACGAAAAAAAGTGTAAAACGTAGAAACACGAAAAAAAGTTTTTAAACATGAGGTCACGAAAAAAAGTCATTGACACGAAAAAATATTCAGCGATGTCAAAATCTCTAGTCAAGCGTTTTTTTTTTTTCTTAAATTCATTAAATTATGAACGATGGAACTTGGGGCAGAAAAACGACCGAACCAACCCGGTTTAGCCGATTCATTGGTGATCCGGTGAATACTAATGCGGGTGCAGTAGCGTTTCTTTTTCAGAGTATTGCTTTTTTAGTGACAGTATTGAATAAAAATATTTCTGTAAACAAATCTGCTGCTTCTTTAGCCTTATCACAAACATTTGTACAGTGTCAAAATAAAAATAATAAGGGGAAGAAGTACATTCCAGAAGACCCTTCAGATGAAATTTATAATTATTTTACTGCGTGTAATAGCTATACCACCAAGGAAAATGCTGCATTGTTTTTTCTCTATTTTATTCTTTATTGGCTTGTCATACACTTCTGTAAACGCTCTATAGAATTTATTACTTTTAATAAAATACAGTTGTATCGTGACAAAAAAGCTTACCAACCAATTCGAAATAGAAGTAAAAGATATAAAAGTAGTAAACGGAAGGTCACGAAAAAAAGTGTAAAACGTAGAATCACGAAAAAAAGTCATTGACACGGCCAAGTTAGACCAAAACAGAATTGACTGCATCCATGGCCCGCTCTAAATACGAGTTAGCTTCACTAGCTCCTTCTGCAGAACGAATTGTCGTGTATGCGTCGAATCTAAAAATTGTTGATATTTTTCTCCACCATAATACTGCAATAAAGTAATATACAATTGACGTAATTAACTCTTTGAAAATTGAACCAAATGATTCAGATCCAACATTTACTTCCCACCAATTTTTCGTAGCATTTGCTTTTGCAGGATTATCCAATTTTTTTCTAATGAAATAGTAATAAAATAATGCACATAAAATAATTAAATTAAAGTTGATAAATGCCTTTATCTTATAAAATTTCATAAAAATCATGACTGAACTTTCAATTATAAATTTGAATTGACCAGAGAGAGAAATTAGTTGACCCGTACTTCCTGAAGTAGTAAACATGTTGTATACGTGTCTTATTGCCAAAAATAATATAACGTATTTCAATAATTCCTGAAATGATTTGAATCCATCTACGTTTTGCATCAGTACCGTATGTTTATTTTTCGTGTAATCTGTATTTTTTACATCCCACAGGGGTTTCTCAATAGAATTACTATACATCAATGTAGATGTTGTAAGGATAAAATGCCAAGTTATATACAATAAAATACAATTGACAGTTATATTGTAAACACCTTTGATGTTATTTGGTGTCAACGGTTGAGTAAAAGTTCTATTCAAAGTACTAGACATGTATATTAATGACAGAAAAAAAAAAAAATCGTGAATTAAGCGGTCCGGACAAGATGACTCCCAAGCGTCGAATCGTCTGAATGATATCGCATATCTGATAGATCCAATAAGAAAAAGTCTTCATAAATAAAAAACTCTCTCAGTAAGAAAAGCAACATGTCTTTCCACACAATTGTCGAGGATTATTATTACCCATGTGAACACCACACTCAACACAATGAAAAATATCGACAATCTGTGTTTGTGAGCACGCTCTAGGTGACCTTGACCGACTGCGAAGAAACTCCTCACACAAGGTGCACGTACTTTCTATATCATCTGTGTCGTCGTCGTAAGCGTGAGTATTAGGGCAACCTGATAGCGGAAACATCTTGAAGAATTCAACTGGTGTCAATGTATCTCTTAACATTTGTGTGTTAGATTCTCTGCATTTGTGAGAACACAATGATTCATCTGTGTCAAGATCTGACCAGGATATATATGAAAACATAGAACCATAACTCGGAAGTGGAATCATGAATTTTTCGTCATATACACTTTTGCAAAATGTGCCGTATATAAATTTGTGGTTCTTCATAACATTGGATAATATGTTGATTACGCGCAGTATATTTGTTCCTTCCCCAATACCAACGATTCCGTGAAACTTAAAATCAAACTGTTCAAATAATTTGTTGTATTTTTTAGAAATATCCCTATCTAAAAAGAGAACGTCTTGACCAAATTTAACTTCAATGAAACGCGCGATATCCAG
>MDTC01037541.1_pt1 | contig 23048 bp, 28 predicted proteins | sample 811181 | NCBI WGS metagenome assembly MDTC01 (sample SAMN05326644, study PRJNA326480) | marine metagenome | isolation source: seawater | place: Pacific Ocean: North | collected 2011 | reverse complement strand
GTTTTACCTTAACACTACCAACTTTGTAGTATTTCAGTAAATCTGAAATCATTTTGTTTTTATTTGTTTCTGATATAAATTCTTTAATCAACATATAGTTAATATACTACTTCTTTTTCTTTTTAACAACGTTTTTTTCATCCAAAAAAGGACTAGTTTCATGTATCTGCACTATTGAACCACTTATATGCGAAGGATTACTTGTATAATCTTCTACAACTGATTTAGCCTCTTCTGTTATTTCTTTAATTAATTTTTCTATTTCTTTTTGTTGTTCTTTGTTTAACATATTTACTCCACTATTCTAAAAGTTAATACTTTTTGTTCATAAGATTTACCATGTCTAATTGTTTCTGTATTGATAAACAATTGTAAATAAGATCCTACAACAAGATTTCCAATTTCTTCTTGACCCTCAATCCATGTTTCAGGTAAATTCCAATTTTCAATTTCAATTATACCTGATTCACCAATTTCAACATATTTTAATAAATATGTCATATAATTTTTCATTCCACTCGGACCATATGGTGGGTTGTTTTCTGAATAATATTGACAACCACTTTGTAAATTATCTTCACAATAAGAGTAAACTTGATCAAATGGATATGATGGTTGTTTTTTATATACCAATGTTGCATTTGCACCCACAAGAAGTTCTCCTGTGTCCTCATCAAAAGCATTTATTGATATGGAATTTCTTTGACTTAATGATAGAGCTATTTCATCTGATAGTTTACCATCCTCAGGATATTGGTCTGACATTTCACCCGTATTTTCTGTTCTTTCAGGCATTATTTTTGGTCTTTGTTTAAATCTTCCCCATGGTGATGGTGTAAAAAAATCATCATAATTTGTAGTTATTTTTGAAGGTTTTCCTATATACATAGGTAAACTTGGATCTCCAGATAACTGATACACCATAAGATAAAAGAAATCACATATACTGTCATTGTCACAATCAGGTTCATCACATGGACATTGAACACCTTTCAATCCCCAATGAAATTTTTCTTTTGCTTTATAGAAAATATCACCCAACTCACGATAACCATCAACAGTTACAGAATCCATAAACATACCTTGTATCATGTTATTGAATCTTGTATCTGTATCTAAATCTGAAGGTCCTATAAAACCAACTGCACCTTGATGATGTGTAGAATTAAAACATAAACTTGCATTTGACATAGCACTCACAAAATTGTTGCATGTTCGGTTACATTGTGCTGTTTCACCCCCATTTTCACTAAAAGAAAAAGGATCACCTGTGTCACATACTTGAGAAAATACTATAAAAAAATGACCATTAGACATGCACCCATGAATCTGATTACCATTTTCGTCTAAGTCACCTATATCTCCATTAGGGCAATTATTATCAGAACTAAATGGTGTTGCCCATGTATTACGTCTGAATCCGTGCCAACCATCACATGCTGCCCAACCCCTATATGAAACTACAGCTGGTGGTAAGTGATCACTTCGCCAATTATCATCATTGTCATATCCTGATTTCTGAAATACCATAGTTGCTTTATAGTTTCCATCTGTAAATCCTAGACATTCTCTCTCATAATGTTCTGGATCCCAACCCACTACCAATGTTCTACTATTATTTTCACTAAAATAACCATTCTCATATTCACAAACATCTGAACCACCATTATCAGGAATTAATTTTTCGTTATGAAAATATTTTGACCATTTCTTACCCATTTCCCATGCAGTTCTAAGGGGTGTTATTATTACATTTCTGTTACCTGAATTAGTTACATAGTAATCAATATCTTCATCTGACAATTGATCGGATAGAGTTTCAGAATACAAAGTAGCTGGTATACCAGGATGGAATCTTACAACATCTCCATTCAGATATAAATCTATTAAAGTTGTATCTAATTTATCATGTGGCTTTATTGACATAGTTTAACCTGCTCCCGCATAATTGTATCCAATGTGATATGAGTTTCCTAAATATTCTTTATGATAATCAATTGCATCCCAATTAGAACAATCTAAGCTTGGTGCTTCACACCAAAATTGTTGATGACCTAATACACTATTACCACATCCAGCCCATATTGCATCTTCATTTGATATTGTACATGGTGTATCCGTACCGGCACATACACCTTGAGCTCCTTCTGCAGTCCACAATCCTTCTGTAGATATACATTGTTTTACATTAGTTAAATATAAATGTTGAAAGTTGTGATAACCTATGGTGTGTTGTATTTGATTCATCAGATACCCTTGTCTGCTCTGGTAATCAGTAGGTTCTTTTGTAGAAATCCTACCAACATTAAAATCTGTTGAAAATATTGAAGTAGTATAAGAAAATTGTTCTGATGTATAATCACCTGATGGTTCTGACCATTGACTTACTCTATTATAATCGGACTGATATGATAATGAATCGACTTCTCCAGGACCTCCTTCTATATCATTTTCAAGTAATAACAATAAATCTTCATATGTATTAAATCCATTCATAATTATATTAAATGCTTCTTGGTTTGGACAATTCCACCCACTACAATCATTTTCATTATAATCTTCACCATATAAATATATATTTCTAAATTTAAAATATTCATTCGTAAACCATGTATATCCCCAATCTGATACATCAGTCATGTTATAAGAATAACTGTCAGTTTCCCACATTGGAATACATTGAGTACCTCTCTGTAAAGAATTAGCTCTACCACTACTTATACTGCATGGCTCTCCTAACAAAAGTACATGTGTTAGTGGATGATCTGTACCCTTATATTTATTTCTAAAGTATTGTATATGTAGATTGAGTAATCTAGCTGACCAATTCCCCCCTAAACCATCTGTTTGACCAGATACATGCTCCCAATGAGATAAATTTGGGTGTGTAAATCTCAATTGACTCCAATCTTCTGTAACATATGGTATAACAGTTAAATCAGGAACATCTTCTGGATGTGCACCTGTATATTCAGGGTCATTATTACCCAATACACGCATCCTTCTATCCATGACTGCTACATCAACTATGAACCCTCTACTTTTTAGATATCCTATGAAATCAGTATTTACTAAAGGTTCTAAATAATTGTTATCGGTTTGAATTATACCATCTACAAGCAAGTCACCATAAGTACCAGGATAAAAATTACCCCAATCAGGTTGTGGATTACCATTTTCATCTACAATTTTTTCGTGAGTTCGTCTACTATATGGCCATGAGTAATAATCTTCATATGATGATCTTCTACCAACATTGTTTCCCCACAATAAACCATTAGAAAATCTTTTAAGTATTTCGGTTTCATCTCCACCACCAGAAACAGGTTGACCCCAATCTCTACCCGCTGGAGATGGATAAGCTGTGTGAAAAGAAGCTAAATCTGTATCTTCAGCTACAACAATTAAGTATCTACCACGAGATGGTGCACCTTCTGTTGTATGCGGTTTATCTTCCACTCTAACATACTGAAATTGATATATTTCAGGATCTACTCCAGGTTCTGCAGGTTGTAAATTTTTTCCTCTGATGATATAACCTTTGTTCGGTTCTAATTGGTTTAAATTACCAGTCCAACTTCTATTCGAAAGATAGGCAACCTCACCTTCACCCGTTATAGTTTCAACATAATTTAAAGCATCTTCGGAAAAAGCATCTGACAAGTTTATAGGATTTTTACCTGGGAATCCTAAAAAGTTTATTCCCAAATGTAAATTATATCTAACATTTTCAGGAATAAATTGGTTTGGTGTAAAAGAAAAATTATAACTTGTTTCAGAAGTATTATTAACCCAATATGATTTTGTTGGGTTTACATGTGTTAAACTTCCAATCCATGGATATTCATTTGAAGAACCTATAAATTCTGCAACTTTTGCTTCTCCTATTACTTCCGTTACTATTCCCGCATCACCAAATATTTCAGATACAGTATATCTCGATTCAGTATTATTTCTCCAATCAGATGATTTTACAAAAGGAAAACATACCAAATTTTGACCTACATGAAATGTATATTCGTACTTCGGGTTTCTATTATTTCTTTTCGAAATGTTAGACATTATATCTCCAATTATTCACTTATAAATATCAAATAATAATTATTTACAAAAGTATTTTGAATTATGGAATATACCATTGAAAGATAAATAACAATTTGGGCAAAGTAATCTCAAATTATCAAGTTTAAAATTTTTAGTTTCACCATCTTTAAAATCAATATTCAAACATACTTTACCTGTGGCTAGATTAGTTTCATTATAACCACAATGTGAACACTCTTCTTGAAAGTATCCTTCGTCTATCATTCTTTTTTTAATAGTGGAATGAGTGTGTCTTTCAGGAGGTAATCTTTTTCCTGATAGTATCTCATCCAAAGGTACTTTATACGAAGCCCATCCTTTACGAACTCCCTTACCAGATTGATTCTTATGTTGTTCAAATATATTATAATATTTAGCCCATTTCCTATATGTATTATAACTGACATCCAGCCAACGTGAAGCTCCCAAAGCAGATTTACTATTTTCTTGAGCACTTTCAATCATTTTTTTAGTTAAAACCTTCCGTCTTCCTGGTATTTTTATAGGTTTATGATTCATTATTATGTTCTATAATAAACTTTATCATTTCTATGAAAATTTTTAGTTTCTCTGGTATGTAAGTCCATAGCCTGACCTTCATTTATTTTTCTATGTGAGTGATTTTTATCACCTCTTTCATTAGATAACCATATTAACTCACCTATACTAAGTTCACTAAAATTTATTAATTCATATTCATCCTCAAGATTACTTGGTGGATTATATCTATCATTTGCTGGGTTATTTTTTGCCATTTTTTTTCTCCTGTAGTAATTTTTTTACTGTTTTTTCGTTATCATCTTGGATACTATTTTTTATCATAAAAGTTTCCAAGTCAGATTTTATTCTTGACAACTCCGATAATGCTAATTTTTTTACAAAATCATCACCATCTTTTTCTAATACGGTAGTCATCAACTTTTGAATATATGCCCCTAATTTATTTTCCATCTTTTATTACCTCATATAGTTTATTAAAAGTTTTTTTATCCATTTGTTTTCTTGCCATAAAAAATTCTTTAGCACTAGTTAAATTGTCAGAATTTATTTTATCTATAGCTTCTTTGGTTTTATCTCCCTGTAAAATTAACTTATACATTTTTTTTATATCTCCTCTTTTTCTTGTTTGCTTCTTTAAGTTTTCTACGCTTTTTAATTCTTTTTTGACGTTTTCTATCTTCTCTGTCATCATCCCAATTTTTTGGATTAATACTAGACATTTTCTATAACACCTCCTTTACATACAATTAAGTTTTTTTCATAAGTTTTAATTTTTTTAACATCTATTTCGATGTTGTTTCCAACCATAAAGTTTCCAACTTCAAGTTCTTCATCATTGGTAAGTATTTCTGGTAATTGTTGAATGATATCAAAACTATTTTGATTGAAATTAATAGCATCAAATCTAACAAGTATATCATTTTGTTTCTCTGAATGTATAGAATGTACTTTATCAGACAGATTAAACATTGTATCAGGTTGTTCACTTCTTATATAATCTTCATAATTACAATCTACATAAAGTGTCGAAGACCAAGGCTCCAATAATCTTAATAATTGGTCATTGCAATTTTTAACAACAAAGCCAATATCAAATTTTGGTGATATAATTGGTTTTAAGTGTACATCATGTTTTACCATTGTACCCCATTTACGAATAAAGTTACGAGTACTTCTTTGATTTTGTTTTAACCACTCATCTGTCTCTCTATTTTTCATAAATACTTCACCACTTGGATTTCTTTTAGCTCCATCAGCAAATCGTGAACCTCTACAAGTCATATGATATACAAAACCTTCCCAAGTTTGAACGAACTTGTATCCATTTAAAAGGAATCTATTAAATATATCTGAATCTTCTTTTGATTGTGGAGCGTACAATGGGTCATGTCCTCCAATACTTTGAAAATCTTCTTTCATTATTGCCCACGGTGCAAATATACCTTCTGTAGTTTTATCTTTATCTTTAAACTTATCTAAATCTCCCAATAGTTGCTGTTCATTAAACTCTTCAGGTTCAATTCCATAATCAGCCAATATCTTTTCTGGACCTGGAGGATGTAGTGGTGGTTCTATTCTTGTAGCACTAACTACAACACCAGGTTTAATGTGTTTAGTAATCTCCTCATCGAGTCCAGGTAAAGCGTACATATCAGCGTGGTATATCATAACAATATCATTTGTAGCATAATCATTAACCAATGTATCATATAGAATTGTATGTCCTAATCTTGAAGGGCCTTCGTTTCTGTGGATTTTTATATTCTTATCTTTCTCAGCAATCTCTTGCATCCATTCCCAAGTTCCATCATTTGAGAAATCATCAGCCATACATATCTCGTGTGTGTATCCAAGATTCTTTCTGATAGAATCATAACTCCACTTTAGATATTTTAAATTGTTTCTACTTGGTTGTATAAAACTAATTGGTTTCATTAAATAACCTCTTTTATTATGCTGTTCATATTATAAATATAATGCTTTTCTGTAAAAACACTATTTTTATATAGTAATATTGTTTGTTTACTGCAATGCGTATAAAAATCTTTATCATTTTTTAACTTATTTGCCAATTTAGACGCAGAATATAAATCACCATTTTCTACAGTCAAAAATGGATGTAATTCTGATTGAGTGTCAGAACCTTTATACCCAATACAGGGTATTCCCCAATGTGCACAATTCAAAGCAAATGTTCCAGCAGCGTGTGTTGGCATTAAGTGTACAGCATATTTATATCTTGATAAATTATTGATCCAAACACCCCAATCCATGTAAGGAAGATGGTTTATATCCATTTCATCTTCTCTATCTATTTTTCTACCCATTGATGGTGCATAAATATTCTCTTCAAATTGTTTAGCTACCATATAAGAATCAAACCCACCGTACCATCTAACCATGTTACCACCAATCATTACACCACTTCTATCTTCCTCATTGACTTCAGGTTTAATATTATCTGTAATCATTAGTGATGGATTTTGATATATATCTTTTTTTCCTGTCAATCCCTTGTAATAGTTTACATCACTTTTATTATGTGCAAGTATAATATCCATTTCCTGTAATGTATTGAAGTACCATATTTGTTGTTCTATTGGGTAATCTTGAAAATACCAATGAGGTCCTTCTTGCATAAATCCAATTTTTCTACAAGTCCTTCTCATTTCTTTAATAAGTGGAAATTGTGTTAATTGTTCCATGTTAGTTTTGGGAATTATGACAATACCCAAGTCATAAGTTTTGTCAGATAATTTTGGTAAATCCCCAATAAAGTTATGGGTGGCATCTAATGCGACATACCAAGCATACTCCGTTCTCATATTATTAAAATCTCTCGGCACCTTACCTGTTGAATTTACTTCACTAAAAAATGCTATATTCATTTTTTATCTCCAATATTACCAAGAATGGGATGAGTATTTCGTTGATGATAATTCAAAAAATCCCACATAGCCTTCTCACTTTTTTTGGCATAACTTTTAAATAAATCACCCTTTCTAGTTTTGTGTCCATCAGTTCCACACTTAGTATTCATTCTTTTTTCTGGGTGATGGTAATTATGTCCTTTTATTCTATTGACAATATGATATTGTGGTATTTTATGTAGTTGAAAAAATAAACTCGTACATGTATCCTCTCTCACAAAATGTTGTTCTGGTGCTATAAATGGATGTGGTAAATTTTTAGACAACATCAATGTAGAACCATCTATTTTTAAAGAATTATGTGGTAAAGATAATTTGGTAATTTCTATATCCCCCGAGTTATGATTGAAATCATCTAATTGTTCTTGATGAATAAAATTAAAACTATTTAATGGTTCTGGAGCTGTTTCTGGTCTTTCTGGTGGTCCTGTTCTTGGATATTTTCTTATTTCAGGATGTTCAACTACATCCCAGGTGCTATCCCACATTTTTCTCGAAGCTAATGTTAACACGTGAGGCTCTTCAAAATCTAAATGTTGTAGTGTGTAAAATAAATCATGTGGATATATAGTATCAGTTTCTCCCCAAATAGTATACTTAGCATTTGGGTCATATTGTTCTCTTCTCCAATCACCAATGTTATAAAAATCATCATCAGGACCTTTATATGTAATATTAGCTATTTTCATAATGTCATGATTCATAAACTCATCAAACATTTCTTTAGCTGTACCTTTAACTGGTTCTTCTAAGTAAGTTTGATAATTTAAACATAAATTTATTTTTACCTCTATATCACAATTTTCTAAACTTCTCTTCAAAGAATCTAAACCTTCTCTAACAATTTTATACTCATACCACATAATGTGCATTTGAAACAATATATAATCTTTCATTTTAACTCCAATTTGATTGCATTACTATTCCCAAGTAATTTTCTTTCAGTTTTTCTATGTCATACAAACCCGTTTTACTTTCATACTCATACATTTCTTTCCAATGATAAAACTTGAAAAATGGTCCTATAGGTATCATATCCATAACTCGTGTTGCCAACAGATATTCACCATAAGTTACAGCTTCTCTCATAAAAATATTAAAGTTATTTTGCATGTGTATTTGAAATTGTTCAAAATCAATATTATTTTTATTTAGATAACTATCTTCGAAATGTTTCCAAACTTTACACGACCAAAGATATGGGGGTGGACCATAATCCCAAACATGACTATAATTTGTACCAAAAACATTTCTATATTTTTTAACGGCATCTGTATAACCATTCTCTCTGTAATTTCTACCAAAGAATAATTTCTCATATTGTTGTACTTCTTTGTTCTCATTCATTACAACATAAGGTGTGTCATCATTGGCCATAAAATCAGATACTCTAAATTTGTTTATAAAAAATGCATCCGAATCTACACAAAGATAATTTTCTGTAATGTTTAATTTGTGTAAATTAGATTTTACTATCTGTTGAGATCTCCATCCATCCAAATTACTTTTCAGTTGATATATTTCTTCATCAGCTACTAATGTATAACCATCAGTACCTAAAGTATTCTTAAATAATTCTAAATCGATGTTTGGGCAAGAAATATAAATTGGAATATCATCAATATTATGTTCAAATATAGAGTTTAACATTTTTTTGCTTCTATTTACATCTCTACTGAATGATTTATTGTATAAAACTATTTTATGCATCAATATCCTCTAATTTAATTCTTTTAAATCTGTCATCAACTCGATTAATTTCAGATATTATTTTAATATTTATGTTATTTAATTCACACCACTCATAAAAAGGTTTTGTTGAATTTATTGCTTGTTGTAATTCCCCATCTTGAGGTTTACAATTCATCTTTTCATTATAAAAGTGTTCGTGTTTATCAGTTACCTTCAGATCCCACCCAATCGTGACTATATTTTTTACACCTAAGTGTAAGCAAAGTGGTATCATCATTTCATAAAACATACCAGGTCCCCAAGTTACCTCACACCGGTTACCCAACAATTTCATATCATCAAAATTACACGAACCGGCAATAGTATCTTGTGGTGTTATATAGGGGGGATTAATTACAGGAAAATAAATATCCAAAGGTTTATGTTGTATTCTTTCCAACTGATTCTGTGCATAAGATTTGGACACACTCCATACAACTACACTATCGTTTGTAGTATAATTATAATCCTTTAAATTGTAAGTATTTAGTAAATGAAAATCTGATATATCACCGACAACATCATGTGCCTGCTTTATACTTAACACTAATTTATCACTCAACTTCCCCATCAGTATATTCTCATCGTGATTTGTTAGGGATGGACCACATGTTACTAAATATGCAGTTTCACCTTTATATTTATCTTTTAGAAGATTCAACCTCTCCTCTATACTATCTAATTGAGTTAGTTGATGTTTAAGTTCTTTTGTTATACTTTTCATACCTTTTCCATAATTACATGTATTGCGGGTTTTTGTACACCTTCCTCTAATATACGAATTTTAAATGAATTTTCAAAGAGCTTTTTTAATGAATCTTCAGAAAAATAATGATAATGACCATCCCAACCTCGCTGTTTGTGATCTTTTGGTATTTCTCTCTTACATTTTGGTATTTCTATAACCAAATATTTATCAACCACTTTGTTTACTTGATTAAGAAATCCTTTAATATCTTTTATATGTTCTAAAACATGATAACATGTAACGACATCATATTTTTTATCAAACTTGATACTGTTAAAATCTCCATTATAAACTTTATACCCATAACTTCTTAAATTTTCTACACACACATCACTTATCTCTTGACAATCTATATTCAAAAATCTATCTTTGACCATATTTACGAATGTTCCACCACCAGATCCAATATCAAGTAAATTATAATGCTTGTTAATCAATTCAGGTATTTTAGATATTCTTTTTTTGCATATTTCTTTTCTAACATTATGAAATACTTCTGTAAATTTTCCATCTTCAATCTCACCACCAACTCTAGTTCCAAAATCTTTACTTCTGTATTCATTCTTATGATATTCTAATCCATCACCATCATAATCTACATACATGTGATTACAATCGACACATTTAAATGAATTATTTCCTATTGATTTATATTCACCATTACAACAATGACATCTCATATACTATACTCCTTTATATTTCCTAAATTACTCCAAGTTTTCGTAAAAGATTTAGACATTCTATTATTAACACCTGTTAAATAAGGCCTAAAATTATAAACTACACATAACCTATAAGGTTCTTCCGTTGGTGTTGTAGCTTTATGAATACAATTAGGATCAAATATACAATAAGTTCCTGATTCTCCTGTTATTCGTTTCGGTAGATAACCCTTTTTCTTAAAGTTATCTATATCAGGTATTCTACTACCAACATAAACTTTCTCGGTTGATTTTTTGTAAGCAATTTTTGATGTTTTAATTTTACACCCATTACCACTACTATCCATCAACACATCCATAGCACCACTTTTACCAGTAACATTATTCAAATAAACCATTACCTTTATTTGTTCATTTACATTATCATCATAATGCCATACCCAAGAGCTTCTTTCTACTTTATTAGGTAAACTTTGATATATTAAAACCGCTTCAATTATAGTATGACACCCATAGTAATTTTTTTCTAAGTAATCACCAAAATAATTACCTAATCTTGAAATATTATTACAATCACTAATGTTATCAACTTTAATTATATTTTCGTGATTGACATCAAACAAATCAATTTTTTTATTTATCTTATCCAATGCAAAATTATGAATAGATTTAACATCATCTAATTGTTCATTGTGTAAATTACCAATTTCAATTGTTAATTCATCCAGTGATTTTAAATTACTGTAACTCCCATCATATTTATTTCTACATTTCTGATAATATTCTTTGTAGGTGTGCATCTATAAATCTCTATAAGTTATTTTCTTAAATGTTTTTGGATTACTATACATCAAATTACCATAAATTTGAGTTCTTTGAAATTTATTATGATTGTAATCGAGTTTAATAGCATGTAAAGTATCATTTGACGGTTGAAACATTACAAGTGTATTATTTTTGGATATTGTTTTTACTTTATCACACCAAGACCATGGAACCCAACACCTATCAGTATCAGTTTTATTTTCCCAAAGTTTAGGTATGTGTTTATAGTTATCCTTAAAGCTCAATAGATAAGTGTGTACATTATAATTTTCAACCGAATCATCTTTATTTATATTTAATAAATATGTTAAACATTTTTCTTTTATATCTGGATGAGGGCTTATTTCATAACGTGTTAAATTTTTTTGTATTGCACTTATTATGTCATTCTTCCGTGTTATTTTGAATTTATCTTCTAACGATTCTTTAAATTCTGCACCATTCATATAAGATATTAAATCTTTAATAAAGTTATTTCTGTACTTATCTAATCTATATGTTATGCCATAACTTTCTACTGGAGTATCATACTTAATATTCCCTAATTTACCACTATCCAATAACTTTAAATATTCATTAGGATCTGAAATACAACCTGGAAACTTCTGTACTGTATATTTCAGTTCATTTAATCTATCTAATAAGTGTTTAGTATCTGTTGTTTCTTTGAAATGAATTTGTTCATCGTTTAAAATTATATCCAAATGTTCTTTGGTTAACAAGTTATCTATTTCCAAGTGTTTACATGGAGTTTTTAAAAATGGTGCACTTATTATTTTTTTCGATATGTAACTAAATTCACTCATACATTTAATACTTTAACTGAGAAATCATTAAAATCTTTCCTCATTTTTTTCATATGTTTATCTCTGATATTATACCACTCGTTTACATAATTATCATTATCCATCAAATCTATTTTTTCTTGTAAATCCGATAAGTAATTATTGTTTTGAGTATCAACCATATAATTTTTTAAATTATAATTTTCACAAAAACCTTTTAACTTATCTTGTGAAACTAAATAAATACAGGGTAACCTCATACCAAATGAAACAAGTTGCCCATGCCCTCTCATAACTATACCCCATCTATAATTTTTATAATCATCAAATGATTTTAGTGTATTTTTAAAATTAACCAAATCATTAAACGTTTTTTTAGAATATATAATTTTTGAATTTAAATCTGTAGATTCACCGGCAAATGCATAATCTTTTAAAGTGTGTGGATAGATATCAAATTTATAATGTTTTACTAACCTTTTCAAATCACCCAATGAATTATTAAATCTATGTTTCATCTGTTGTGAATTATTATTCATAGCTGGTTGAAACATAATTTTTTCACCAACACTTATGTCTTCGGGCATAATTAAACCTGGGTCTGGTATTTCACATACCTTATCTGTAATGTTATCTCCATATATTTCTTTTAATATATTTATTGAACCATCATCTCTAACAGAAAATAATGCTGATGAGTTTATAGTTTCCAGTAAACTTCGCTTACCTTCTTCGGATAAACCTTGTGTTCCTCTAAAATAGTTTATACCAACTGAAAAGAAAACAACTGGTATATCAAAAACTGACATCAATTTTTTGTTGAATGGTAATTTATAACCTGTAGCATATGAACTGCAATTACCACCCTCTATTAATCCACCCCCTCCAACTATAATCATGTCATATTCTTCATTCCATTTTTTATAGATAGATTCACAATAATTAATATTATTTCGAGCATCAAAGAAATTTATTATTGAATAAGAATCAAACTTTATATCATCATTAATTAGTGACATAACTCTTCTTATATTGTGTAGTGCTATGTTGTCACCAAAATTTAAATTGTATGCTCCTAAGTGTAGTATTTTTTTCATGGGGTTCTTACTAAAAAATCCGTTAATGGTTTTTTATAATCAGGTAAATCTTGATAATCTTTTTCTCTAACCTTAAAAACACCCGGTTTAAATTCCTCCGAATGTATAACCCAATTGGTAGTTAACATAGCCCTCTCATTCTTTGTTGGTTTTAATCCCTTGTGATAAGCACCTGTTTGATTAGATATAATCATATCACCCATATTAGCAGTTAATTTTTTTATTTTATCACCACCAAAAGTCATTTTTACCCATTCATCAGACATTCTATGTGGATTACTATAAAAGAATGGTTGGCCATCCATACCATATCTTAAATTTTTTCTACTTCCTTCTACAACACAGAATGGACCTCCATCTTGGTCTACATCATTTAAATACATAAATGTTTTCATAATTCTAGGTGAATTTCTGTCAACGTGCCACTGTTGTGTACCTCTAGCTTCCGTATTTGGATTGACGAAACTTTTTCTTAAATTTAATGTACCAATAGCAGGAATACACTCAAATAAAGCTGTTGCAACCATAAATGAAATATCATTGAATACTAAAGGTGCAATACTTGGACAATTATATAAAGGGTCTTTTACTGCCAACTCAAATGCATCATCAGGTTTATTTAACTGACTAAATTTACCTGAAGCTCCTTTAACATTTATACCTTCATCCCATATTTTTTCTGCGTCATCTCTAACCGTTTGTAATAATTCTTTATCAACTACATTTTTTAAAATTGTATAACCTTTTTCATTCAATTCATCAACAATATGTTTAACTTGATTCATTTTACTTTCATCATATTTATATTGTTTTCTTCTATACTGAAATTGTTGGTTAAATCTTTCCAAAGAATTTGGTTGATTAGATTTAAATATATCAGGTTCACCCCATATTTTCATTTACTTTAACCTCTGAATTATAGTTACAGTTTTGTCGGAATTATGCCAACCAGTTTCGTTAATTACCTTAAATGCATTTTCTGTATCTAAGGAAGATACTAACTTTTCAATAAAAGAATGTGTACATCTAAAACAATCAGCTAAATTATATGGTAATTTTTTATCATATTTTTCTTGACTTAACCATTTTGGATCTCCTTTTTCTTGAGTTGTAGGTTTTTTATCTAAACCCATCTCCAAATAAATACAACCTGTAACATGTAAACATTTCATCCAGTTTCCCAAAGCTTTAATTGGGTCATAAGCATGATCTATAGAATTTGTGTAAATAAATGACACATTATCAACCCAATCATCTTTTATTTCATGAAAGTCCCATTGTATTGTATCCTCAAACCTTGTTGCACTATCCGCTATATCTGTTCCCAAAACAGAAATACCTAAAGTTTTTCTTAAAGATTTCTGTTCTCCACCCGCACGAGTTCCATGACATATTCCAAAATTAATATTTTTTATGTTTTTATTTATATGTTTAATCATAGGACTTGCTGATGAAAATTCAGGTCCTGGATGATGAATTTTTTGTTTGTTTAATCCACTTTGCACTTTTTTATATAAATCATAATTAAAATTACCATCACCATCATCTAAAAATTCCAATGGTATAAAACACTCTTCACCCGATTCTATATCATACCCAAGTTTTTTAATCTCACTTTTAATTTTATCTATTTTTTTACTACTATTTGACATATAATTGTTCTCCCAACTTAAATTGCCATTCATAATCAATATCAAATGTTTCCAACTCATCCATTGGATATAATTTTATCCCACCTTCCTTTTGAAAATCTCCCATAAACATATTTCTTTTAATTAAATCCATCCTACTGGCGTATAATGTATGTGCAGCTTTGTATGTAACCTCAACTGCTTTAGTATTCATTATAGTTTGATTTTCAGGCCAAGGTGTAACTAACTTACCATCCTTGTTCCAATAATAATCTTTTGTTTCTATTACACCAAATAAATTATCTTCCTCTTGTTCAATGAATTGTTTGACAAAACCATCAATTGTTTCTGGTTTTAATAATGGTGAGCAACCATTTATCTTGACAACATATTTGTATGGTAACTTATCATGCCATTCATATATTTTTTGTAAAGAGTTATCATTGTTTGCAGATTCATAACTCCTTTCAAAAATATTAACATCTTTACTTCTAGCTATGTCAACAAGATCATTTTCACATACAGATACATAAAAATTTTCTTTTGGTATAATTTTAGATTGTAATACTTTGTCAATAGCTATTGAAAACAAGTTGGTGCCATTGAAATCTTTAGTCATTTTTTTAGGTACTCTCTGTGAATTTAGCCTAGCTTGTATCACAAATAGTATATCGTTTATATTTTTCATAATACTCCTATGGTTTTTTTAATATCATCTGTAAGTGGGAAATATTCTTTAGATATGTATCGTGACATGTTATCATCTGAAAACTCTCCTAAGTTATGTAGTTTAACATCAGGATTTAACTCGTTTAATATATAATTCCAAAACACTATAAGATGTTGTTTAAAGGCTTCTTCAGCTCCTGGTTTCATTGGACCACCTGCAGGTACTTTACCAGGTTCAAATGAATGTGGAATATCTCGTGGGTTTTTTTTAAAGGAATAACCATCCATACCAACAAAATATATTTCTTTGAATCCTAAAAATAACGCCAATATCATTTGTCTCCAGTTTGCACCTATCCAACCATAATATCTAGTAAAACAACATAGATGATTTTTAATATCATATCCTGGTAGCAGGTTTAGATTGTCATGACCAAATTTATTATAAAATTTTCCAGCTATTTCAAACACCAATTTAGTATTATGTTTATATACATTTTCTTGAAACTCCTTGTCATATAATTTAACTTCTTGCCCAATAAATGTTAAATCTACACCCATATCTTTTAACTTTGGGTGTCGATAATAATGATTACACGACCAAATATAATCGTAATCTAATTTTTCCCATTGACATTGATTTGTCGTAGGACCACCACCTACAATTAAAAGCTTTTTGTTTTTATATTTAGCAAAATTACTTAAATATTGAAAAACTATTTCTGAATTTCCTATTAATCTATCACTATATTTAGGAAATAATGTCAACATTTCATTTTTCACTTTTTCATGAAATAATTCTTTTGAAGTTATTCTACATTGTGGTATGCCATTCCAACACTCTTCATCCGAAATAATTTCATTTTTTTCATTGTACAAAACACCATTTTTAAACTCATAATTTAAATATTTCATTAACCCCTCAACTTTTTAGCTATCTCCAATTCACCCGGTGAACAACCCAACTCTCCATCACCATAACAAGTTTCTAATTCTCTAATACCTTTTACTAACTTTATTAACCCCTGAGGTTCAACAGAAGATAAATGGTCTGTACCCCACATAGTTCTGTCTAGTGTGATATGTCTTTCTATGATTGTTGCTCCCAAATAAACAGCTGATACTGATGTTCCCAATCTAAATTCATGACCACTATAACCTACCTCACAAAAATATCGTTCTTTCAATGTTTTGATTGCACTTAAATTTAATTCTTCTAATGGAGCTGGATATTGTGAATTACAATGTAGTAGAGCGTAATTCTTATTACCTTTGTTTTCACCCCAATCTAATATTTTACCACCATTTATTAATAAACTATTTGCATGATCTATTTCTTCAAAAGTACTCATACCTGTCGACAATATAACTTTCTTACCAGTATTTCTTGCAGCAATCAACAACTCATCATTAGTTAACATTGCTGATGGTATTTTTATATATGGTAAATCATACTGATCCAAAAACTCCAAACTATCCATATCCCAGGGAGATGCTGACCACTCTATTCCTCTCTCTTTACAATATCTATCTATCTCATCATATTCCTCTTTACCAAATTCTACTTTATACTTGTAATCAAGATAAGACATTCTACCCCATGGTGTATCTCTCATTACAGTCTTTTGATGTTCGGGTACACACACATCCGGGTTACGTTTTTGGAATTTAACTGAATCACATCCTGATAATGATGCAATATCAATTAGTTTTTTTGCTATATCCATATCACCATTATGATTTATTCCTATTTCAGCTATTATATGTGTTTTTTTCATTATATCTCCTCGTAAAATTTATTTTGTTTTTCTTGTCTTTCTATTTCTTTCGGGTGGTAAAAACAAAACTCTTCTTCCATTGGAAGTTGTGTATGTTCTTTATATCCACTCAACACTTCATGTACTTTATTCTTCCATAAAATGTTTGGGCGATTCCTCCAAATCCTACCTTGATAATCTGGCCAATTTACCCAACCTTTTTCATTTACTTGCCATTTCCATCTGTCAATATGTTCTTGTGTGATACCATCAACCGTGTTTACTCTTGGCACCCAATACAAATCTATTGATGGATTAGCTTCTAATATAGTTTTAATATTTTTCATTAAATATTTATGTGGTATCTCGTCAGCATCTATATTAACAATATACGAACCTTTTGCCATACGAGTCAAGTAATTTTTTTGACCAGCGTAATCTTTTAACAAATGTCTTTTTTCAAATGTTATTTCATATATCGAACACATACTATCAAGTATTTCTACAGTCTTTGGATTGTCTGAATAATCATCAAGAATTACTATCTCATCTTCTTCGTCTTTATGTTTGACTAAAAATTGAATTAACTCTGATAACGAATCAGTTTCGTTGTGGGTTAGGATTGTATAACTAATTTTCATTTATTGATTAATCTCTTTTGTATTCTACTTCACTTATAATTCCAATTTTAGATACTTTATATGTTCTGAATGCATTTTTATACATAGAATATCTCTTCATATTTTTCCAATTGGTTTCTGTTAACAATGATTGAACTAAAAATTCCTTTAGGTAATTTAAATTTATACCCTCTACAACACCAGATTTTTTTTGAAGTATTAAAATCAATGGAGATTTATCATAAGCATCACTACTAGTATACGAAAATCCTATTATATCACCTACATTAACTTGTGATAATTTTACTATTTTTTTGGATAAAATTCGTCTATGATGACTTACTTTTCTTTTTATACCTTTAGCTATAGCCATATATTAAAATTCTAAGTTTGGGAGATTACCTGAAGTGGTTTTTGCAACATCGCTTATTAAATCATTTACATGTTTTAAAGCTTTTGCAAACCATTCAAATTGTAATTGATTATCTGTGTCATATTTTTGAGTATAAAATTTACCCTCCTGTTCAGGTATAGGATAATCTTTTTGTTCTTCTTCAGGTATGTTTACCATTGATGAAAAATTCCATATCATAACTCCTTTATCATCATCACTTGGATATAACATACCCACAGGTAAAGTCATTATAGTTGGTAACCATATTCTATTATTTTTTTGGATGGCCCAATTCTTCATCTCATCTGTTAATGTATTAAATAATTTATGGTTTGATTTATCTTCACCATCACCTAAAATATAATTAGCAGAACTGACATATCCACATGATATACATTGCTGAGTTTCTTGATTACCTGCACCAAATACATGTAAAGATTTTTCTTCACATAAATGACATGTACCTATAATTTTATTATGTTTCATATCTATACTCCTGTTATTGTTTGTGATAACTCAGGCAACTTAATTTCTGTTGTAGACACTTTATCCATTTTTAATTTCGGTAAGGAAAGTGAAACAGGTTTAGGTGCGTTTTCGTCAATCATTTTATATAACTCGGGAGCCATTTTATTTAAACTAAATTTTTCTCTATTTATTTCCATCAGCTGATTAGCTTTTTCTTTATAATCTTTATTGTATTTAAACATTTCCACAAAACAATTATATGCATGATTCTCACTTATACTGAACCATTTAGATTCAGGTATGATTATGTCTTTCCAAACTTGTGATGTTGGAACTTGTTTCAATTCACCTTGAACTAATAATGAATGTGAGGTGTTTAAAAAATCTAACTGACCACTCCAACCACTAGCAATGACTGGTAATCCACACATCGTAGCTTCCAATAAAGGTCTTCCAAACCCTTCACCGTGAGTAAATGATACCATCGCCTTTATTTTAGGATGATTATATAATTCATTTACCTCGTTATCAGTTAAATCCCCATGAATCAAATAAATATTTGGAAGTTTCCAATCTAATGGAAACATATTTTTTACTTGTTTTAGTTTTTCTAAACATTCTTCCTTGTCTATAATTGATGAAGTGGCACCATTAGTTTTTAATACAAGTGCCGGCTGTTCTTTTTTATTAGCAAAAGCTTCATAAAAAACTTTTACCATTTTAGGTATATCTTTCCTATCTTCACCGATGCCACCTTTAGTCCATTGACCTAAAAATAAAAATGCAAAATCTTCTTTTACAACACTAAACAAATTATTGACGTCATCACTTATAACATCAGTTTTTTTATAAACATCCTCATCAGCACCCTCAAATAAAACTTCAATTTGTTTTTCAAGTCTTAATTGTCCTACTTTTTCTTGTTGCCCATTCGGTAATTGTTTTAATTGATCATATGTAGATTGTACAAATCCATTTTTAGAATGTTCTGATGTAGTAATAATTAAATCCATTTTGTTACAACATTCTATCCATTTAGGTGAAACTGCATTTGTTTCTATACCTGCAGTCATCCCAATATTAAATTTACCATGTTGTTCAAATTCATTTGGTATTCTTAAATCTATGTAAACATCAGGCTTCTGTGATAAAGCTTTTATCCCAATTAAATTTTGTTTCATCTTTCTATTATTTTCAATAGACATGTCATCTATCGCATTTCTTGGACAACTACCCCATGGAACATCATTGATAAAAACATCGTATTTATCATTACCAATGAGTGATAATGCTATATCTCTAGAGTGATTACCATAACCACTTCGTGATGTTACAGGTGCAGTTATTAAAATTGTTTGTTTAACCATTATATAGCCTCCGTAATTTCAAATCTTTTTCTTGGTTTCCATTCCTTGAATGTGGTGTCTATAGAATCTCTAAATCTATTTGTCATTTCTTTAGAATCCATACCTATGTTGTTATTTTTAACAAACTCATATCCCAATTTACCACATCGTTCTCTCTCTTCAGGTCCTGCATTATACCATTCTAATAATGCGTCACCAGCATCTTCATAACTTGCTCTATCATCAAAAATGTATGGTGTCATCGGTGAACCTTGACAACTTATATTTGAAGGAAATACAGGTTTAACCCATTCACCATGTTCTTTATATTCACCTCTATGATTAGAACCTAACTCAACATAGTCTTCTTCTGTTAGATACTTACCATCTTTTTTGAATCCACATTGGTCTTGTAATCCACCAGTTACATTAACTACTATCACTCCGGCTGTATTTAACATTTCACAAGAACCTAATCCGAATCCTTCATTTGACGCCAAGTTAATATACACATCACAAGAATTGTATAAATTATTTAAATAAGATGTACTAAAGCTTTGAGATTCTTTTATATCATGTGTAAATATTACTGGATATTCAGGTAAAAGTGTTGAACAAACAGTTCTCATGTCAGTTCCATTTTCATCAGATGGTGCTGCATGAAAAACTAACACACATTCTTTTCTTTGTTCAGGTGTAAGTTTATCCATCATATGTTTGTAAGCTAAAGCTACATCACCAGGTGATTTTCTTCTTATGTTACGATTGATATATAAAACTTTGAATTTATATTTATCTAAACCAGTTCTCTGTTCAAATCTTCTAAATAATGTATCAGCTTTATCCACTACATTAAATTCATCTGAATTTATACCATGAGGTATATATTGTATCTGCCAATCTTTATAATCATAATCCTTCAATAATCTTTTATTTATGCCATAAGTTTGTTTTGATATAGCCAATAAAGTATCTGAACTTCTATAAAAATTGGTATTATAATGTGGGTCTGGTAAATCATCCCAGATATTATAATACATAATAGGAATCTTAGTTCTAATATCTCTTTCCATTTGATACATCCAAACCCATTGTCTTGGATCTGTAAAATGTAAAATTGCATCTGGTTGTTCTACATCAAGTACTTCTCTCAACAATTGCGGATTTCCATAACCACTAACAGCATATATTTTTAGTGATGCATTATCACCATATGTACTCATGGATTCCGACATATCAACTATCTTACCCTCTTCTGGATGTTTTATAGCTCCACCCATTTGAATCCAGTCGTATTTATTTATTGTTCCTTTGACGATTTCACGGCTCATGTTAGCCACACCTGAATGCATTCTCAAATCATCTGCTAAAAGTAAAATCTTTTTTTTCTTTTTGTCACTTCTTTTTACTAACTTAGGTAAACCCATAATTTTATAACCCTTTAATTTTCATTTAATAATTACTTCCACTAATTTTTAAATCTTCTGTTTCATTTATTTTTTCTTTAAATTCATTGTCATTTAAATACAAGTATACAGACCTGTTTACTAATTTTTGAAATGACATAGAATCATTAACAGTCAAATACTTATAATCATTATATAAATTTTTAAATATCTTTACTGATGTTAATGTTGTTTCTTTTATTGTAGACATAACTTACTCTCCATAAATTAATATTATATATTTATATATAAGTATATACAAATATAAAAAACCATCAAGAAATTATTGTATATTTTTTATTTTTTTTCTTTGCGTATTCAATAATAGAATCGGATATTCTTTCTCCACTACCAAACAAAACAACCATATCACTTCTGTTAGCTATTAATCTATTTCTAGCATAAAAATTTTTTATATTCCACCTCTGTCCAAATTTATGTGGTGGCAATTCATCAGGAACATACATATTATGTTGATCATGAAATGTAGGAATACTTTCAAAACTAAAACCCCACTCCAAAGCTATTTTTTTTATGTGATTATCTGCCCCATATTTATAACCACCAGTAACAATTGTGACATCAGATGTACTTTGATACTTTTGTTTCAATAGAAATAAAAAATCTTTTATTTTATTAACATTTTCAAACTTTTTACTACCAATCATTCCTATTCTAACTTTTTCCATTATATAATATACAACCTTTTTTTATTTAAAACAACTAAAATATCGTTCACCCCTATCACAAAGAATTGTTACCACAACTCCAGTTGGATTATTTTTTTCTATCCATCGTTCAGATGCCAGTACATTTGCTCCAGCAGATATACCAACAAATAAACCATTTTCTTTTGCTAATCGTAAAGCTCTTTCTTTTGCCTCTTTTGTAGATATAGGTATAATCTCATCTACCTTATCTAAGTCAACTAAAAACTTTGAACCATCACCTATACCTTGTATACCATGAAGTCCTTTTTCACCACCACTCATTACAGGTGATTCAGCTGGTTCTACGGCTACTATTTTTGCATAATTAGTGTATAGGGGTTTATTTTTACTAAATCCCTCTTGAACTCCCATTAGAGTTCCACCTGTGCCAGTACCAGCAATAAATGCAGAGATTTTATTTTCAATAAAAAGTTTTTCTGGATATAAAAATAATTTCTGTACATCATTCATTATTTCTGTAAAAGTTGTTTTAAAATGACATTCTATATTTAAAGGATTATTAAATTGATTTAATTCTACATAACCTTGTTCTTCAGCTATCATCTCTTTTGTTTCAATAGCCCCATCAAAGTCACCAGCATCTACTTCAATCAATTCAGCTCCAAAGAACTTCATCATCTTCTTT
>MDTC01225102.1_pt1 | contig 23050 bp, 31 predicted proteins | sample 811181 | NCBI WGS metagenome assembly MDTC01 (sample SAMN05326644, study PRJNA326480) | marine metagenome | isolation source: seawater | place: Pacific Ocean: North | collected 2011 | reverse complement strand
TTTGTCCTGGCTGTATCCATAATAATCCATGACAGCTTCGACTTCTTCATCAGGTTGCGCTTTAAACCACTTGCTAAAACGCTTTTTCTTTCTTACGATATTTATAAGAAAGTCAAATTGCATCTTATTTTCTAAGTGGTGGTGACGGTTCATCTCGTTAGCAAGATAGACAGTGTCGATAAAGAACGACAGTCCTCTGTTAACGAGATAAGGTGGATATAACTTTTCAGCTAGTTCAGGGTTGTCGCTATCTTCGATTACGTTCTGCTTTGTATCATTGATAGCGTTTAGGTAGTCAAAAGGATTCATACCCAGTCGACTTCCATCATAAGCTCGGTCATACAGGCCACGTTGTTGATCTCGTGATCAGCAACAAACGCAGCTTTGTATTGGTAGTCTGCAAGTGTAACTACTAACTGTGGAATGCTTTGTGGTTTTACATACTGAGAAGCACTGTCATACAACTGACGATACAGCTGAGCACTATCCATATCTTTGTGATCTGCGATCCATTTACGCATATCGACAAACTTCTTGTTCTTGAGAATACCAACCAAGTCTTGAATGTTACTACTGTGGTTAGCAAGTATGCCACTGTCGATACTACCAGTAGCACTGTACCGTTGCAGTTCGTTGATTACACGCCTGAAATCCGGGAAGTATAAGGTGATAAGCTCAGCTAGAGTCTTTTGATCATAAGAGACGTTTTCATCGCTTAGAATCGCTTTGACACGCTTAAACAGCTGGCTAGCCATAGAGGCTTTGTCTTTACCGTTTATCTTGAACTCGACCACGCTGCAGCGAGAGTGCAGTGGATCAATGATACGGTTCTTAAAGTTACAAGTGAGAATGAACCCACAGTTCTTACTATACTCTTCCATAAAGTTACGGAGAGCAGGTTGAGTAGACTGTGGGTTCAGATAGTCAGCCTCATCGAGGATGACATATTTACGATTACCAGTAAATGAGATAGTTGATGCAAAGTCTTTGATCTCTGTGCGAAGAGTATCAATATTACCATTCATCGATCCGTTAATCACGATGTAATCAACATCAAGTTGCTCACACATAGCTCGAGCAATTGTTGTCTTACCTACACCGGGGCCCCCAGACAACAGAAGGTTAGGAATGTTATCTTGATCTACAAACTGCTGGAAGGTTTGCTTCAGCTCGTCAGGTAGAATTGTATCCTCAATGGTCCTAGGTCGATACTTTTCGACCCACAGAAAATCTTTCGACATCACATACGCTCATAATAAAATAAAGAATCAATTGTTTTTTAGTGAGTACAGTGAAGCACCTAGTAAACCAAGTGTCAGTACTAAAAACCAAATTACTAACGGTCCCATCTTCTCCTCCTATCCTTGTCCACGGTACTTTTTGTACCCACGTTTAGCAGATTTGTTCATAGAACTCATCTTTACTTTGCCTCGCCCGATACTGGTACGCTTATAGTTACCATCACGGCTCATACCTACTCCCAGGATGTTAGTCCCGACCCTCTTAGCCAACGCTACTGCCCTCCAAAGTACGATGAGCCTTCCATAGCAATCCAGTATGTCAAAGATCCATCTGTTAATGTAAACTGTGCTAGCCTCTGCGTAGAGATAGTCACATCGTATGCACCAGCAATCAATTTCAGATTCTCTACCTTGAATACAATCTTAAACTGCTCGCTGGTCTTACCTACTTCGTAAGAAAACTGATGTGCTGTAGTATTCTTAGTATTGGTAGCAAGTACTTTGATTGTATCCCCATCACCTTGGATGATAAGCTCAGGCAGCCCCATTACGGACGCTGCTTGTAGTAAGTGCTTTAATACTTTGTCACCAAGTACGAACTTAATTGGTTCGTCAGGCAATGTTACTGCTTTGTCAGGTGGTATTGTAACCATCGACTTATCAGCGTAGAAGTATTGGCTACTTGCTTTGTTATCATCACTAATAGAAACATAATATGTATCGAAGTCAAAGTCAGGTTCGTCAAACAGACTGACTACACCTAAGAACTCACTCAAGTCGTATATAGCAAACTCTCGTGGAAACTCTTCTTGTACAGCGGCTTGAGCAAGCACCGTCTTGTTCTGCGAAACAGTACGAATTATGTTACCCTTTGATACACAAAGGGTTGGGTTGATAGTAGAGAAGTTCTTCAGTACTTGAAAAGTACGTTGGGTTAGTTTCATCGCTTAACCTTCTTCACCTTGTTTGCATCTACCGTCGGAGATGCACCTACGCTTGCAAGGGCCGCAAGAGAACCTCCGAAGAAGTAGGAGCCCATGTGAGTAGTTCTCATCCAAGGACACAGCCACACCTTGATGCCAGCCTTACGAGCCCACTGACAGAACATATAATCTTCAGAGAGGTAACGCTTGCTCTCGGGATCAATCACACAATCAAAGTACGCCATGATTTCTCGAGACCCATCAAAGTCCTTGGTACGTACGTGATCAGGTAAGTATGACTGGCCAGGATACGCTTCAGTAAACTTCTCGAACGCTCGCTTTTGGATCATCATAAATCCAGTACCACCCTCTAGTACTTCTACGGGCTCGTTAATCTTAAATGACCCAGAACCTGATGCTGGGTTAAACACGAAGTCTCCAACGAAGTTATCAAGCTCGTTTGGATTCTCGTCTGCAACACCTCGATCGACTGCGTCCTTGATCTTCTCCCAAGCAATAGTCTTCTTAGGATAAGGGGCACACATGATATCGTAATCACTTTCTTCACTCATCAAAGCAAGCATAGCCAGTACGTCGTTATGATCAAATCCAATATCACTATCGAGAAAGATCATGTGTGTGCAATCGGAACGCATAAACGTATCTACACAGTAGTTGCGAGCACGTGTGATTAACGATTCGTTAAACAGGTAAAAGAACTTGAGCTCAATACCATATTGTGTAGCCGCCATTGCAAGATCTGATGTGGACTTTGTATAAGTCCCTGCACACATACCACCATACATGGGTGTGCAAATCATCAGCTTGCGTTTTTGCATCTCTTCAATGCTTACTTCAACTTCCATTAACTTTCTCCATACTTTTGATCATGCTGCTTGCCAACACCGTAATCACCATCATATTGGTTAAGTGCTTCAGCTTTGAATAATAGGAATTGTCCTACACGAGTACCGCGTTTGATTCTCAAAGGACCATTGTTGATATGTAAGACACCAGCCATCACACCCTCATAACCAGAGTCATACAGTCCGGATGTAATGAAACATCCGTTACGATTAAGACTTGATCTGGTGATTACCCATCCGGCTTCGTCGTCTGCAATAGATACGATACCTTCCATAATAATCTCATAGCTACCTTCATCGAGTCTCCACCATCCATCAGTAGGATGTATCTCACGAGACTCTCGATGTGTCTTTTCGTCCTCACTAATTACAAATACTTGACCATACGTCTGGAATATCTTATCCACACGTAGGTCAATAGCATTGGGTTGTACTTGATCGTCGTCGAACTTACTTAGGGACGACTTCGAGTCTGGTGACGCAAGATGAATCATCATCTTTAGTTTCCTGTGTAAAATACCATAACAAAACAATATAGTGGATTGCTTTCAGCAAGTCCTTCTTATTGTGCCCTTCCTTCTTACCATATCGCATCAAGTACTTGATAGCAGTATCCCGACACGTAGTGTCAACAGATCCTAAGGTCTGCCACACATCGATTGTTTGGATATTGTTCTGCTCTCTACCTGCTAGCTCACCAACATAGTGACCAGCGTAAGTAGACTCAAGATATGTTAATGCTTCGGATAGAATCTTATCTTCATCAAATCTAAATTTATCACTCATTAGCACAAAGCCTATCAATGTATGACATATTATCAAGTGCTGTATTCACCAGGCTAGTATCATCTGTATGGAAGTTAAAGTCAACTTCTTTTTCAAACTTTCCATCAATTAAACCAGTAGGTGATCCATCAAACCTTATACCGTTAAGACCAGCCCACACACCAGCGCTGCTGTCCCAGGTATCAATTGGATACTGTTTTACTAAATCAATCTCATTAGGACCATCAACCATACCAAGCATGTGAATCTTCTTCTTGTTGTTGTAGACATTTCCAAAGAATCCCATGCGATTCAACTTGTTCAATACTTTCCATCGACTAACAAACCGTTGCAGTTTATTGTCCTTCTCTACTCCATAAGCGTTGGGTACACCTAGGATAGAAATACCAATGTAGTCAACGTGGCTGATTCTTGATGCCCACAAACAGGTCTCTAGATAATCTCGAATGTTACCAATCTCAGACTGTGGTACAAAGAAAGTACCAAACCCAGCTTCTCGTAACTGAGGTGCCATGAAGCAAGCTGCACTAATTGTACGCTGACCTGACTCACCAGGATAGTCAGACATTACAATGTAGTCCGCATCAATCTTTTCACCCATCTCAATAAGTTTGTTAGATGGGTACATCTGACGACCTTGCTTGTACATCTCGAATGCACTGTTATCCAGAATGTAAGTCAATCCACGATTGTTCTTCTTGAGATCAACGTAGAACTTAACATAGTCTGGATCATCTTCGACAAGATGAGCAAGTAGTAAATGGGTCTTACGATCTTTGACTAGATCGAGATGTGGCGTTGGTGCAATATGACAAAATTCAATCATAATAACAAGTCGCTCCGTTCTCTCCGTCTTCACTCACAGTAATGATGAGCTTCCGACAAGGATACGTTTTCAAAATGTATTCTGAAAGATCATCACATAGCATCTCACACGACTTATAGTTTAACTCAAGTAAGCCATCATAAAGAGATTCTAGTTCTCTTTTGAACAAGATAAACTCTATGTCACGATCATCATGGAACACCTCTATCTCCACTCTAAAGTGGAACATATGACGATGAGGGTATTGAAGAAACTCAACGCCCTCAGGTGCTAGAGGATAGCAATGGATACCTTCCTTCTGGAAGGTAACCCATATAGTCTTGTTAGGTCTGATCATAACTATCGCTTAGCTTTGTACTTACGGCCGCTTTTCAAAGCACCTTCAGCCAAACGATCAATCAGTTCAACAGAGTAGATGTTCTCACAGATATTACGCTTATACTCTTCTGCTTTGGCAGAGAAGTCCCAAAAAGTGTCTACCCAAAAACAATAGGCTTTACGAGCCTTTTCTAGGGTCATGTTTTTAAAATCTGGTTTATGAAATGCTGCTTGGTCGTTCATTATAAAAGTTCCTCTCATTAAAGGTCCGGAAAAGTTCCGAACGGTGACATGGATATTACATCAGGTAAGGTAGAAGGTCCACCTTTTTCTATCCAACTACTGGACATAATATAAATTAAGTACTTGTCGATGTAAACCATACGCCATCCTAGACCTTGTTTTGAAACATGGTCATAAACACCGTCTGGTACATCGACAAGCAATCTTGTATTAACATGACGATTTTTAAATATCTTGGCTATTGTTTCCTCGCCAAGAATCTCACGTATATTATCCACGATTAATGTTGTTCATTACCTCTTTACGAAGTTCACTACTCTTAGCGCCAAACTTACCAAGACAACAAGCAGTCACAGTAGTACTATTCGTGTCCTTGATACCACGTTGTGATACACAAGTATGTCCAGCATCGACAACTACCATCACATCTTCACTTTCTGTGATGTGAGCGATTGCGTGAGCAATCTGTTGAGTCAGTCGTTCCTGTACTTGTGGACGCTGAGCAAAGTATTGCGTAATACGATTTAGTTTAGATAGACCAAGAACTTTCTCACCTGGAATATAAGCAATGTGTGCTTTGCCAATGATTGGACGAAGGTGGTGCTCACAATCAGAATACATTGTTATATTCTTTTCTAAGACAAACTCTTCACCATGACAAAACTTGTTTTCAACTGTAGTGCACTTTGGAAAGGTATCGTAACGAAGACCTGAAAAGATTTCGTCAACATACATCTTAGCAACACGCATAGGTGTTTCTTCCAATGAGTCATCAGTTAAATCAAGACCAAGGACCTCTAACATTTCTTTTGTGAGTTCAGCTACTTTGAGTAACTTTACTTCGCGGTCTTCCTTGACAAGAGGTGTTATGGGTGTATTGATACCTAGAGTATCAAGATACTTGTTTACCTTGCGGCCTAGTTCTGGATTGCTTTTCGACATTTAGATATCCTCTTTGAGTTGAGCTTAACGACCGTAAGAGGCGAGGACGGTCAGGCCTGGGCCGAGGAAAAGCTCATTGCAAGCGCAACCCTCGGAAAACCTTGTTGCTTGGTTATTTATGATCATCGTTCCCATGGGAACGAAATCCAATTGCTATTATCACTGGTCATTCCAATATAATCAACATTAGTGAACGAACTCCATGTCTTATTAACTAACACAGCAGTCCATAGACTACCGTTCCATGTGTTATAGTCTATAACTTGTCTAAGTGTTTTACCGGAATCGTTGATATCGTCCACAATTAACGTATTCAAATCAGTAGTAATCTTTTCTTGAACTTCACCGTCGCGGGTCTGCCACATTAACGGTATCAGAGGAACATCCAGTAGATTTGAAAGATGAGCTCCTGGTACAAACCCGCCGCGGCCGAGCGCGACTATTTGTTGCACTTGTAAATTTTCTCTGACTTGCTTAGCTATCTTATGAACCATCATATGATATTCGGTCCACCACACTTCTTCAATGTCTGGCCCAACTTTTAAACTCATATAAGGTCTTCACCCCACTCACGATGACCTTCACGGAAAGCCATATTAGATTGTGTCTCGCGTACCTCTACTCGGAAGCACCACAGTCGCTCTGCTTCTGCAGGACCCCAGTAGTCTGGAATGTAGACACCATTTACATAACTGTAAAGTTGATCTGCTAGACCTTCACACCCAAGTTTAGGAAGCACAGTAAGCCTAGCGAGCTTCTTCTCTTCTAACAACTTGAATGTTTCAAACTCAGGATCATCTTCTGCTACAAGCAGAGTGTGATCAAATTGATCTTTCAACAAAGCCTTGAGTTCCTTTAGGCCACCGTAGTCAGCTACCCAGTTACGAACATCAAGGTCGTTTGTTCCAAAGTAAAACTTCATTGAGAAAGAGTAACCATGGATCAAGTTACAGTGGCTATCGGCTCGCCACTGCCTGTATGCACATGGAAACTCATCGTGGTACTCCTTAGTGGAGACATACTTGTATGTGATTGGTTCCATATTATGTTCCTATAACATTACCAAATACATGGCAATGTGCTCTTGTTGAATAATTATAACCCCGCTGCAAAGCTTCAACCGCAATCTTGGCCTCGTGCGTTACCCCATCTTCTACTTCCAATACCAGCTCTTCTTTACGAGCACCAGAGCTCATAATCCAAACTGGGAACGTAGCTCCGGCTTCGCGATAACTTAAAGTATTGATCTTTACCTCTTGCCAAGATTCTTCGCATCCGTTCACTACATACTTCAACTGACCCTTGTTAGAGTGGGCACAGTAATCTCTTACTACATCTGGTTTGATAGCCTTCTTAGGTTTTTCGCCAGCTGTTGACCATAGCTTTGGAGAGATAGACCAAAACCATTCACCTCCGTGATAATCATAGTCCTGTACAAACTTTTTCATATCAGATGTGAGAGGTGTTGTACCGTTAGTTTCTACAGTAACAAAGTTAGGACGATTTTCTCTCCTATCAAACTCTTCCATGATATCAATAATAGCTTTCTGGCTAGGCTTAAGCATTGGCTCACCACCAGTAAAGGCCATGTGTACTTCTTGACCGGTCTCTGGGTTCTTAAACTTGCCATGAGGTAACAATGCTTCTAGTTCATCACAAATGTCTGATGCGCTCTTGTTATGCATTAGGTGTCGATACTTTTTAGCCCACGTATATGAGCTATCGCATCCTTTATCAAACACAGGCAAATCTTCTACGCGTGTAATGTCAGCTAGGTCTAACTTTTCATACGGGAGCTCCCAGCTGTCTGGGTCTGTAGGATTGTCTTGACCAAACCCATTACATTGCAGATTACAAAGAAAGAATCTAATCCACAATGTCGAGTGACCCGTATAGTTTCCTTCTCCTTGCGGTGAGAAGAATGTCTCACTATACTTGTATGTTTGCATCACAGTTCCTCGTAGATACCAAGTAGCTCAGCAATTAAGAATAAGAAAGCGAATATAGTAATACTTTGAAACGCAATACCAAGAAAGCACCCTAGCAATCGCACAGTGCTCTTTATGATACTAATAACAAAATGAGAATCTCTAGGATCCTTACCTTGAGCCATCAATCTCTCCTTATGAACACAAGTCCATTTTCACGCATAAACTTCTTAGTCATCGTGCTAGCTTCCCTTAATTCGTTAGTCAGATCAACATCAAAGTCAAAGCCATAGTGATCAAACTTATCGACCCAGTATTCATAGTATTGTTCGTTGACGTGATGACGACCACCATCACCGGGTTCTGCGTGTGTACAGATTACGTACTTACACCTGCTAACATCAACCATCCAGTTATCCATATATTTTTCATCTACGTGTTCAAGGAACTCTACCGTCCAGCACAGATCAAATTCTCTATCTCCTAGAGGTGCAGGACCATCTACGTAGTCGTGTAGCATAAACGGTACGGCCGGCCGTTCAAAATTATATTCACCATGTAGTGTACCTGGATCACCATCAATACCTAAAGCGGCCAAGTTATGAATCTCAATCGCGTCTTTAACTACACACGCACGGCCACATCCAATATCCAACATGGACTTAATTCCCCAGTTACGGATCGCAAATCTCAAAGCTCCTCTATCATTATGGCATCGACGTTCACCACCACCTAAATGTTCTGGTAGTTTATCCATTTTGTTGTAACCTCTCTAGGTTCTTTTGTCTTAATCTATCTAACTTCTTCTTGTGAGTTTTGGCTCTTTCTAATTTTAGCTTACTTACTAAAGTAGTAAAGTTAGTGCCCATCATATGATCCATTTCATGTTGAATTACACGAGCTGGTAATCCATCGTACATATAAGTATCAACCCTGCCAGTATGATCAGCATACCTCATACGAATTATAGAGGGACGTTCGACTATCAGGAAGATGCCTGGATATGACAAACACCCTTCCTCTACAGGAATTATTTGATCGCTCTGAAAAACTATCCGTGGATTAAACGCTGTAACAATGTTGTCTGGATCGTTTGGATCACCTGCAACAAACACTTGGTAGGGTATCCCAACTTGGTTAGCAGACAAACCAACACCTCTAAACTTTAGCATTGCCTCTTTTAGATCATCGGCTAGCTGTTTAGGGTCCATGGGTGGGTTATTGAAATCAAACCGAGCTGGTGCGGTATGCAATATTGGATCACTGGACTTAACTAATTTCACGCCACCATCCTACTAAAGTTCTTCACTTTCTCAAACTTAATAACGCTATGGAACTTGTCGTAAAGCTGATCACCTTTATGTGATATAATAAAAATGTTTGCATCATCTACAAGAGTGTTGAGTATCTTTAAGAACTCATCAGTACCGGTAGAGTCTAGTGAACTGTCGAATACCTCATCCATGATAAGAAGATTGGTACTGACGCTATTGCGTAACTTTGCAATAGCTCTCCAAGTGAATAGAAGCGCGAGATCAATTCGCATTTTTTCTCCTTCAGAGAAGGAAGCGTAACTAAATTCATCTCTAAACCTCGACTTGATTGTTTCGTTAAAGTTCTCGTCTAATTCAAACTGTACGAAGAAATCCATCGCAGCAAGATATTTATTTATCAGCTTATTCATCACCGGTACATACTGCTTGATTATCTTCGTTTTAATACCGCTATCCTTTAAGATAAGTTGAGCTATATCAAGTACACTCTTTTGTGTAGAAAGCTCTTCTCTGCGTGTTTGACACGCTTCAAGCTGCTGAACAAGGTCAGTCAGTTTTGTATTCAAATCACTAGTATCTTGATCTTCTAATTGCAATTGTTCAATGTCTTTTTGGATGCTACCTATCATTTGATTGATGGCGTTGATATGAGAGTTGTTACTGTTGATCTCTGTAAGAAGATTGTTTACTTGTTCTTGTACCCCGTTGATTTCTTCCAGACGTTCAGTAACATTATAGTACTCTCTTTGTAACTGTTCGAAGCCAACAGTCGTATCCTCTAGCGTAGTGTTCTTAGCTTCAATAGTAGAACACTTAAACTCGTGGTCGATATCTTGCTTACAGGTTGGACAATTGTCATGGTTGTCGAAGAACTCAATCTCCTTGACAAGAGATGACATCTTACTCTTTATCTTTACCTCTAGCTGTTCTATCTTCTTCTTCTTTTTAGACACACTATCCTTATCAACAATGCTGTTGTTTAACTCTGCTACTTGTTCGTTTAGTTGTTCAATCTGCTGTTGATAATCTTGTATCTCATTACGCGACTTGTCTATCTTATCCTGATGTTGTTGGATACGTTTATCGTTATCGTCTTTAACGGTCTGCAGATACTGATTCTGTAGATCGATCTTCTCGTTTAAGATGTCCTCATCGTATATTACTTTCTGGAGATCATCTTTGTTTGTTGATACCTTTTCTTTAAGCAAAGTATTCATTGTAGAAAAGATTTCTATATCAAGTAAGTCTTCAATCACTTCTCTACGATGCATAGCAGACAGTTGCATGAATGGCATGAAAGTAGCACTACCAAGTACTACAATCTGACAAAATGATCGATGATTCATTTTTAGTATGTGACGTTCGAGATACTCTTGGTAGTCTCGCGAGTTAGCTGATTGATCAACCAGCTTTCCGTTCTTGTAGATTTCAAACATAGACGAACCGTACTTCTTGATAGTACGATCAATCTTAAAGTTATCTTTACCTATAGTAAACTCTACTTGTACCTCTGCACCCTTACCGTTTATAGAGTTTATCATCTGGACTTTATTGACCTTACGGAAAGCCTTGCCGTAAAGAGACCACGACAATGCATCTAGGATAGTTGACTTCCCAGATCCATTTTCCCCGACGATCAGTGTGGACTTAGTCTTGTTTAGTTTTATCTCTGTCCAGTTGTTACCAGTAGACAGAATATTCTTCCAACGAATATATTTGAATAGAATCATATGAAAGTTACGCTACAGTAAGCGCTTCATTATACAGGTCTTTTATTGTCTGTTCAACGAGTTGTTTGTCTGTACTAATGTCTAAGGCATCAATGTACTTTGTAAGGATGGTCATCGTGTCTTCGGCTTCATTGACAATCTCATCGTCAGATTCAAGATCGAGATGTAGATGGTCCTCCACTACTTGTACATTGTGAGGACCAGCCTTCTCTAACTTGTCAATGAAGATATCGAACCAATATGGATTTGTTTTCTCACGAATGATTACTTTGACATACTTATCTTTGTACTGATTAAAGTCCTGATTAACTACCAGCTCCATTGTCGTGTTACTGTCATCATAATGAATCTTAGCAAACATCTCTAATGGATTAGGGATAAACTCCAGGGTACGAGTATCTGTATCAAAAATATGCCAACCACGAGGGTCATCATAATCAGACCAAGTAATTTGATAAGGGGCTCCAAGGTAGTTGATATTACCCACAGTAGACTTGTGGTGAAAATGGCCACTACACACGATATCAAAATTACTAAAGACAGTGCTATCAAATCCATGATTGTTAATCGCTCCTTTGTACATCTCGAACCCTTTGAGTTCTAAATGTCCAAACAATATTTGTGCTGAGGTGTTGGTAATTACTTCCATGGATCTATCATAGTTGCCACTACATATCCATGGAGTGAGAAGAATCTCACATCCGTCAAAGTCTACTGCCTTTGGTTCGTTTGCATAGATGTGGATGTTAGGATAGCTGTTGTTAGAATACAGCTCGTTAAGTGAATTAATTTCGTTAGTGTTCTTGAAGTAGGTATCGTGATTACCAATCAAGAAGTGTGCTTCTATGTTACGTTTGTGTAGTGGTTTTATTAACGCTTCCCGTAAAAGTCTTGCAGATGTATAGTTTATGTACTTACGTCTATCTACAATGTCTCCTAGATGTACAACGGTCTTAATGTCGTGCTCGTCCAGGTACGGAAAAAACACATTACTATAAAACTCATAAAAGTGTTTAGCAAAAGCCTGGCTGTCGTTGCGAGCCCCAAAGTGTGTATCAGTGATAAGTGCTATCTTCATTTACTTGCTCGACGTATATACCAGATTGTTTGAGGAACTCAAGACCACTACCGTAGTTTAACGATACGTAGGATGTGTTGTAGTATACTGAGGTGATACCACTTTGAAGAATCAGCTTTGCACATTCTAGGCACGGCTGATGTGTACAAAACAAAGCAGCATTATCGCAGCTTTCATTGCTTTTGGCAACCTTAGCAATAGCATTACTTTCTGCATGGAGGACTTCAGGCTTGGACCTGAAATACTTTTCTGGCTCGTAGGTGCCTTCCACAATCTCGGCATCCTCACATACATTGTCCCAACCAGATGGCATACCGTTGTAGCCAATACTTATGATACGGTTGTCCTTAACAATAATACATCCAACTTTTAGCTTTTGAGAATGACTAAGCTCTGAGAATCTTTGAGCTACATCCATGTACGCTAATTTAAACTTTTTCTTCATTCTTAGCCTTTTTGTTCTTGCTCTTACGACTTTCTTCAAATGACTTTATAAAGTTGTCGATATACTCCTGACTGTCTGCATCATTCTTGATTGCATCGTTAAAGTCAGCATCAGTATCGTGATCTTGGCGGTCGCTAGTTGCCTCATCGATGTTCAATCGCTCTGACATCTTGAACTTAATGTACAACTGTTTCTTTTCTTTGTCGATGCGACGCAGGAAGGCAAAGTAAATGATCTGAGTAAAGTATGCAAAGGGGTTCTTAGACTTTTCTGGATTAAAGTTATCGATATACTGCATACAGTTTTCAATACCATCACATATCATTTCATCTCTAAACGAATAGTTGATAAAGTTTGGTTTGTGTGACAACCTAGTTGCAATTTTCATAAAGCACTCTCCAATGTACGGAGGTACTTGAGGTTTGGGCTTCCCAGAATCCTTTGCCTCAGCAACCTTAGTGCGATAATCAATCATCGCCTGAAGGAAGTCGGGGTTGTTAATGTAGTTAGTTCTTTTTTTAGCCATGAGTTAGTTCTCTAGTTTAATTTTGTACATCTTATAATCAAACTGCTCTTCGTTGTAAATCTTAACACGTTCGTACAAATGTCTTAGTGTATGATTTACACTCTTCTTGTATTGAAGATCGTCTGCAATATCATACAACGTGCAAACAGTTTTACTATCACTCTTTCTCAACCCGCGGCCAATAGACTGTAGATTGCGAATCCGAGACTTACTAGGGCTAGCAAACACGATGTTATGTAGACTGCGTATGTTAATCCCAGTACTGAATGTTCCGTAAGAAGCGATGATGATTGCGTTTGATTCCTTCTCCGTGATGGCACGGATACTCTCTCTGGTATCGGCATCTGTTCCTCCAAATACAAAAAATACTTGACGTCCTTTAGCAACTTTATTCCTGACCATATCATACAGTACTTTGCCATGTTTTTCAACGAAGCTAAACAATACTAATGTGTTTCCTTCTAGTGACAGTGTCAGGTTTGATATGAAGTTGTTTCGTTTATCATTCTGTGTAAGGAAGTCCATCTCGTCATGGAACTTATCCTCTTTGTGAGCCTTCTTTGTAAGCTCGTTGTACTTCAATACAAGTATCTTAATCTTGAGGTCTGCTAATGTGTTACCGTCAATAAGCTGCTTGGTCTTTACAAATGACTTGACCGTGCCAAACAAACCTTCCAATACTAACTTATGTGTCTCTGTACCATCTAGTGTACCAGTAAATCCAAACCGATACTTACAACCACTTAACCTTGTCATAATGGTAGTAAGAGACTTTGCTTTGAATAGATGAGCTTCGTCACCTATGACTACATTAAACTGGTCAAACCATTTCTTTGGCATCTTATATATTGATTGCCAAGTAGTGATTGTAACGTCTTCATCGATAATCTCTTTGTCGACTCCAGCACTGATCAGTTTACATTCTTCTTTGTATCCATAGTCCTTAAAGTCGCTGTACATCTGACGAACTAGAGATACTGTTGGTACCACTATCAACGTTTTTTCATTATAGAATCTTGATAGCAGATATATGATCAACGATTTACCAGATCCAGTTGGAGATAAGATCATCGACCTATTATTACGTACACAGTGAGTAAATGCTTCTAGCTGATACTTACGTGGTTCAAACGGTAAGTTTATCTCACTTGCAAACTCCGCTGCTTCTTGAAACGAAAACTCTTCTTGTAGTTCTAGATCAGAGTTAAACTCTAAGTCATAATCTCTCTCGTCACAAAATGTCTTCAGATATTGAAGTAGTCCAACATACAGCCCGTTGTTACGGCTGTTGAACAGACGTATACGCCCATCCCACTGCCTACGTTTAAACGCAGGCATAAACTTATACCCAGGCGCAAAGAATGAAAAGAACTCATTCAGCTCCTGAGCAATACCCTGGTTACAGTTGACCTTCAAGAAGGTCTCATTCACTTTCTCAATTACTAACAATTCTCTATACGCCGAACTGGGTGAGTTTCCTCCAGTTGATAGCTGCATTAATATGGAAGCCTCTATTGTTTATACTTTTCATAATATCTTCCAATAACGAAACAACTTGCTCTTGATACACCATACGAGTAACAAGATCAACCATCTCCTGATCGCCTTCAATGTATTGAGACACGTCTGCCTTGAGAACATGCTTTTCCCATGGCTCACGTCCAATTCGTTGTAGGTCTTCAGGATTATTCAATTCACCACGATAATACTCACTCAATACTTTGTTGAGTGACTTATATTGAATTTTGTACTTTTTAAGTCTGAGCTTTTGCTCGTAGAAGAGTTTTAGATACTTACCGTGTAGTACGGGCACATTTAGTGACTCTGTATCCAAATCAACATTATCTATCTTGGCATCTTGTTGCCACATCTCAATCACTTGTTCTATCTTCATAAATTAAATTTTTTCAATTGTGTATAATCTGTACCTGAACGTAACAGTAGCTTTTAGGTATTCAACATCGGATAGTGTACTATCAAATGACAAGTCAGACAACGAGATAGGGAACATATCTTCAAAAACAATTTTAAGGTTCTGATTCTGATGACTAGACAATACCGATAATGTTCCATCACTAAACACTTTAGTAGCATCTGATTGTGATGAGACTGTAGGAGAGGATCTTATAAGCGAGGAATACTGTTCAAAGGACTCTGGGAAACCAAGACCTCTCAACCAGTCATGTATTTCTAGATAGTTAGACATATCTTCATCTACCATGAAGGTAATGTCAAGAGGATCGTAGGATAATTTAGTGCCAGGAGTTGGTAATTTTACAAACGGATCCTCTAAGTCAAACTGACCAAGAGATAGGGTAGGTAATCGTACATTCTGAACAAAGTAGTTTGTATTAGGAGTACGATTAAGAACAAACCTAAAACCTAGTGGTGATAGGTAGCTCTTATTTTCTGGTTGATTATCAATAGCCGGCATAATATCCTCCTGATCTATTTATCCAGACAAAAAAAAGGGCCTCACAAGGAGGCCCTCCAAAATCGCCCTTACAGGTCTTTTTATTACATCAGGTTCGATACTGCAACAAGTCGGTAGTATACGTTCTTGTTGTTGAAGCTGATTGTTCCGTTGCCGGCAGTAGCGCCTTCTGCAAACGGGTTAGCAACCATGCCATATCGAGTCTTGAAGCCGATCTTGGGCTGGAAGGTGTCCTCACCAACCGCACGTACCATCTGCAGAGGTACATATGGGCAGTAGAAGATACCAGCATCAAAGGCGCTAGAGCCCTTGTAGCCAAGCGTGTAGTACTGGTTACCAGCTGAAGAGCTGAAGTACGGATCGATGTAAACACGAATCCTACCATTCAGTACACCAGCAAAGGTGTTACCAGTGTCATCTACGTTCAAGTTAGATGACAGAGCAGGGGTGTAATCAAGAACACCTGCCATCTGAAGAGCAGAAGCTACGTCAGAAGAGCAGATCATAATGTTACCCTTACCGCGACGAGTTGCTTTGGCAATCGCGTTAGCGTCACGCTCGATCTGGAAGATCAGACCCTTGAATCGCTCAACAGACCATCGGCCGTTAGAGTCGACATCCAAGTTAAACGTACCAGCACTTGCTACGTTCTCTTGTGCACCGGCTGCAGCAGTGTAGTTGATCGTACGAACAACTTCACGGTTGATTTCAGCTAGGATCTCAGCTGACAGGATGTTAGAAAGCTCAGTCTCAGCGTCGAGGCCGTGGATTGCTTTCAGGTCCTGAGCGAGTTCCATTGTGTACTCGGCTTTCAGAGCACGTGAAACAGCTGTTACAGCAACTTTCTCGATAGAGAACGCCATCTCCTGGAACTGATTAGGCTTAGCACCACCCAATGCTTCAGCATCAGTGGTAGACATACCAGTTTCAACGGAGTAGGTGTTACCTACAGCACGAGTAGTCGGGTCAGTACCAGCTTGGCCTGTTCCCAGGTTGCCTTCACCATCGATAACAGCTTTAGTGCTTGTGTTACCAGAAGCAGAAGCAGAGAACGAAGTATCAGCTTCGTTGTACAGAGCTTCGGTGCCAGATTGGTTAGTGAAGCGGGCGCGCATAGCGAAGATCAGTCCAGTAGGACCAGTCATCGGCTGTACACCACACACATCATATGCAATCAGGTTAGGCATTGATCGTCGTACCAGTGAAATCAGTACTGGATCAAAAAGGTCTACGTTGCCAGCAGGTGAGGTAGCGGGAGCAGAAGAACCACCCATCGCGTTAGTAGGAGAAGCCTCTCCCAACAACGATGGCATTTGGTATCCGCCAGAACCCAGGGCTTGCTCACGAGCAGAGCGTTCTTGGTTTTCCAGAAGTTGAGCAGTTACAGCACGACGATGTGAATCCTTGATTTCGCCAAGGTCACCGTGATCGAGTACTGGCTGCCACTTCTCGATAAGTTGTTCAGATAACATGATAGTCTCCTCTTATCTATCTTTAGTTATTTATAATAATTATTTCTTCATGGACCTAGAAATGGCATTTACGTATCCGGCCATCTCGGGATTCACGTTCTTTTCAGACGTTTCCTCCAAGAGAGGCTCATCGTCGTCCAACTCATATGATGTAGTTGTTTCGTCATTACTGCCAAAATAACTTTCCTTAATAACGTCAAGTTTCTTAACGAAAGTTTCTTCATCGCTAAAATCGATACCTTCAGCTAAGGTTTCAAATTTAGCCTTCTGAGTATCTGTAAGGCCATTGCTTACAGACTCAATAAGTTCGTCCCTGTCGTGTTGCTCTACAACACCTCGAAGCTCAACGTTCTTTTCGATTTGCTCGTTCAGCTTGGCTTCCAATTCATCAGCCCTAGCTGCAAGCTCTTCTACAACGTCTACCTTCTCATCAGGAATCTCTACATAGTGATCTTCAAACAGACCCTTGAGACCTTTCAAGAAGTCTTCTACCATCTCAGCCTTGAGACCTTGCTCTACAGCAAGACGATTCTCTTCCATCCATTGCTCGACAACATAATCGAGGTACTGATCAAGATTCTCGGTCATTTCTTTTTGAAGATTCTCTACTTCTTCAGCAAGCTCGGCTTCGAAGTTTGTAGAAATTTTCTCAAGCTGCTCATTTACTTTAGCAACCACGGCTGCTTCGAAAATGGTAGTAGCTTTCTCTTTGAAACCCTCGTTGATGTCTTCTGCGCCTTCGAACATAGCTGTTACGTCTTCAGCAACTGAAACATCTTCTGCAGTGATCTTTGGAAGGTCGCGGACACTATGAACTTCTTCGATAGTCTCTTCTTCTGATTCGACTTCTTCCATTTTGAGGCCGGCCATCATTTTACCGTAAGATGCTTTGAGCTGCTTTGTGGGCATCTCATTCATCTTTGACATCATGGCATTGATCATTCCAGCCTTCGTACCAGGGACCTTAACAGCAGTAGGAGAATCTTGGGGATCGTCCTCTACCTTCTTATCGCCCTTACGTGGCTTAGCCTTAGTAGATGTAGGCTCAGGCACTTCTGAAGGATCGCCCATTGACGCTTTAAACTCGTCAAGTTGCTCTTCTTCTTCTACTGTCTCAACAGATTCTTCAACCTGCTGCTCAGTCTCCTGAAGCTCCACTTCTTGAATATCTTGTTCAGACATTTTTATAACTCCTTTGAGTGGTCTAATGTTATTTATAAAAATTATAGCTTAGACAGAAAGTCAGACCAAACTTTAAGTTTGGCTTCTGTCAAATCTTTGGAAGGAGCTTCCTCGATTGCTTCTTTATAATCGTTGATGGTCGCTTCTCTGATAACACCGTTATCCCATACCCATTCTTTACCTTCCATGATACCTTCTACGAAAGCATCTGGTGCAGACGGATCGGCAACAATGTCAGCTGCAGTTGCAAGATAGAAATCATTCTGTACTTCTGCTGCTCCATTCTTGTTTTTAAGCGATCCCATACCACGAGACGAAACACCCAAGCTAGCTCCTTCATCCATCAAGTTTTTCACAATTTGACCCATAGGAGTCTCTGTCATTATCTTGGCCTTACCGATAAAGTTATCACCGTCTCTAGTAAGTTCTTTGATCATATGGCTAACTCGATCAAGATTGATCGTTGGACTAGTAGGATGTCCAAGTTCTCCATACGCTCTATTCTTATCTACGTTTTCTGTAACGTACCTGTTTACTTCTTTATCTAGAACCTCTGCTGGATAGACTCTTCCATTACGGTTCTTGATATTAGCTTGCATAAAAGGACCCTTAATAAAATAGTCCTTTCCACCACTTTCTTTAGCTTCCGAAATGTATTCAACTGTTTCTGTTATTTCTGTTATCAGTTTCATTTTACGCTCTCGCTACCGGGCTTGCTTTTACAGCTGCTACGGACACTACCGTGTCTGTTGACTTTTTAGATAGGAATGCTTCTTTTTGGCCTTCTAGTACAAACGTACCAGCATCTCCACCACCGCTTAACTTTGAAACAGTGTTGGCGACGGTTACAGTCTGCTCAGCCGTATCAGTATTTACAATACGAACTAATGTAGATGACCCAACGTTTGTAGCATTATTGAGAGCAACTGAGTTTCCTAATACTTTGAAAATCATTTCTTGTTCCCTACGTTTTGCATAGCGAAATCAACCATTGTCATAAATGACGTTTCGCCTTTTTCTAAGCTATCTCTAAACCTTTTAGCATTTCCAGGTTTCAGAGCATCGTGTACTGCGAGTAGTGCACTAGCCGTAAACATATCAACCTTTAAAGTCTTTTTGTTCTTAAACTTTACAGGCATTGCTTGCTTACGGCTTTTAATCTTTTTTAAAGTATCGACGACCCCTTCGTCAAGTACAGTTCGCAAATTGCTAAATTTAAAGCTCTCTTTAATCTTAGAAGAACCTTGCATGACAGGAGCCTTCTCACCGCCGCGGCCGTACTGCTTAGGTTCACTGTAAGCTGAACCACCTGGTTGTGTCTCAGATGTTCCTTGCTTAACAGGCTGACTCTCGCCATCCGCATGCTTGATGCCACCAATGTGCTTGTCTGGCTCACCCATCGGCAAACGCTCATTGCCTGATACGTCACCAGTAAACTGATGATCAAAAGCTACTGGATGACCAGTTTTAGTTACGAGGTGCATGTTAGCAAAGTCTTCCTCACCTTTTGATCGAGGTTTATATTTGGTTGCCTCGTCATCATCAGCTTCTTTTGTTCGATAATCCACTGCTGGAGTTTCGAACAAGTTTTTAAACTTCTTCATCAGAAGTCTCCTCTGGTTGTTCTAATTCGTCGATCTCAGGCTCTACTTCTACCTGGTCTTCGCTATCGAGCTCTGCTTCAGGCTCGTCTGCAAAGATAGACTGACCTACTGCATACTTCTCGTTATCGATTCTACCTTTAAGGCGACCCATTAATAGATCACTCACAGTAGAACTAAATTGATCATACTGTTTAGCAGCAAGCTGATCAATTGCGTCCTTAACTTCTGGCATAATATACTCCTTGATTGATAGTATTTATAAGTTAGGAATATTCAATTTCTGGGAACAAACAGTTATCTATAAAGTCACGTACAGTTTCGGCATCGAAACCCAAACTATTCATTACTCGAGGAGTATGAGGGTTTTGTTTTTGGTAGTGACAATAAATGTTCTGAAGAACTGTGCTGTCTATTGTATCGTCAATTTTCTCTTCCTTTAAAGTATTTATATACAGAGATAACGTGTCTAAAGATAAACTAAGCACTCGCTCTATTTCATCGTGATCCTTTATGTTACTGGCCGTTACGATGTGTTTACTAAAAATCTTTTGGGCCCAGTCAGGAAGAATGCGAGTTTTGGACCAACTGTATTCTTCCACTATCCTTTTAAACTCTTTGTTAAGTTTATGATTTTGTACGATAGGACTAAAATCGTGAAAAGCACCTGTAATCTTATTTGGACCAGCAATAAGATCAAAACCAAACACAGGAGCTTTACTTGTTGTTGCAGGAAACAGGCACAAATGCATCATGTATAGCTTTCTGTGGTCTGTAGAGTCCACTACATCAAGATGAGCGCGCCGAATATTACATCCGGTATACACATCGTTAAGCCACGGATAATCATGCCCCTCATCAACTGGATCTAAGTTAGTTGAAAGGAGATTCTGGAAGTCTTGGGTGTGTTGCTTTAATCTATCAAAGATGTAACTCATCTGCTAAGTCCTCAAACAAATCAATAGCGTATTGAAAGCCGATATTTGCTTCAGGACCAAGTGATGGTTGCAACAGCTTTCTTGTACTTTTTATTAACTGCTCTCTTTCATTAAATTTATACATTTTACCATCACCAGGCACTTTGGTTCTTACAATCTGGCCACCAAACAAATCACCAAAGTGCCTTACATATACGTGCGCTAAAAGTTTCTCAGGCTCCACGCCAAATAACCTTTTTAAATACGAAACGTATTCTATAGTTGATTGCATAGTTGGAAGACCCCCTTCGTTTAACTCTTGGAGGTCGTATGCAATCAGATCTGTACGGTATAATGGAGTGAGATCAAAATCAAAGTTAGCTTTAGATACGCTTTGCTCTAGTGTACGGTAAATCAAATAGATGTTGCTTAAATATAGCGCATACTCATACCTGGATATATTTCCAGAAACTAGAAGTTGTGCAAACTTAGCACCTTCAGCTTTGTTATGTTGTGCCTTAACTTGCTCTCGTAGTGAAACGTCACTCATTATTGTTCTTGCATGTAATAAGTTTGCCGTACTCTGGTAGATACAAATATTCTATGTCACTATTTAGTAGCGTCCAGATACAATCAGACAATGTTTCTACTAAAGGTTCTCCACCCAAGTTGAACGATGTGTTAAAGACAATAGGAACACCCGTTTGCTCTTTAAACTCAGAAATTAATCTATAGTAAAGTGGGTTGTCTTCTTGTGACACGGTCTGAATCCTACAAGAACCATCTACATGAATGATGGATGGTATCTTTTCAGCAACTCCTTCTTTACAATGCACTGCGTACATCATATGAGGTGAGTCGTCCATACCTCTCAAATCAAACCAATCGTGTACGTCTTCTTGCAAGATTGATCCAGCAAATGGTCTAAAGTATTCGCGTCTCTTAACTAAGTTGACAAAATCTTTACCATCTTCAAACCGAGGATCAAATAACAATGATCTGTTACCCAATGCTCTGGGACCATTTTCAGACCTACCTTGCCACACGCCAACAATGTTTTTGCTAGTCATTAATTCAACTATCTTTGCATCGTCACAATCCTCACATTCCATATTATTGTTATGAGCAATGTTTTGGATATAATCTTCTTCAAGCGTGTAAGATGGGCCAAGGTAAACACTTCTGTTAGCTACCTTTTCTGTGGACTCTGTAAGCACATAATGTCCCCATAACGCAGCACCTATAGCAGTACCACCATCATTAGAGATTGGCTCTACGTATAACTCAATACCATGCTTTTTAAGCTCGTTTAGGTAGAAATAATTTGCAACACAGTTTAATCCATATCCACCTGACAAAACAACTTTCTTTCTACCAGACATTTCAACGGCTTTCAATATAAGATTCAATACTTGTTGTTGAGTCTCGTTCTGCAACTTCCAAGCAAGATCACGCCGTACCTGCTCTAGTGACACATCTTTACCTTCAGGGTGTCTAGCCGGCCCACCGTTACCAATAACATTGGGACCAATATAAAAACGATCGTTAAGTGCGGGATACATATGTGCGTTGACTACAGCGGTACCAGGATAGGAAGGAAAAATTACATTTCCATCTACCATTGGATATTCGCTATTAGGTAAGAAAAGATCAGGTAGATCGGGATTGAATTCTCCATAGGGAAAAAGACCCATAGTTTTACCAGCTTCAATACCACTAAAACCGCAATATTCAGTTACAGCTTCGTATGCTTTAACAATACCAGCCCTATCAGAAATAATGCTTTCAAACGTACTGCCTTCTGGCTCCAAACCAAGTTCACTACTAGGTCTTTCCTTATTAACAAATGTTCCTCTCACATCAGTTGATCCCTGATGCTTATACAGGGTTTGGAATTTAGCTGGGTAGTCACAATTAATTATTGTTTCTACTTCCCACAAAACTACACTGTCACCAGATTCATATATCCTGTCTTCTCCGGTACCTGCACCATCTACTACAACTGCAACGGCCTCGTCAAATCCTGAACGATAGAATGCACAAGCTGCATGTATTTTGTGATGCTGTCGAGAAAGGTCACAATATTGTGGGTGGTCTCTTAGATCAGGTACTTTTCTGTCAATCAGTCCTAATTTGCGCGCTAAGCCAGACCATAATGGATCTCCAGAAAATTCTATTATATGGTGCGGAAGCTTCTGTGTATGAGAAACAAACATATAGTCGATACGAGGGGTGTATTCCAAAACCTTCAGGATTGATGATGCTGGACCACCATCATATTTTTGTCTGGTCAGTCGTTCTTCTTCTATAGCAAAGAC
>MDTC01177111.1_pt1 | contig 23055 bp, 24 predicted proteins | sample 811181 | NCBI WGS metagenome assembly MDTC01 (sample SAMN05326644, study PRJNA326480) | marine metagenome | isolation source: seawater | place: Pacific Ocean: North | collected 2011 | reverse complement strand
TTTTTTAACTTCTGAAGACTGGACGGAAGAGATATTATTATCCAGGCTTTATTTAAAAAGAGGTGAGATGTATAAAAATAAAGACTCTATTAAGTTGATGTGTGAAGATTATAAAAAAGCTTGTGATTTAGGAAATTGTGATTTATTTAACGAAAGTTGTAAATAAAAATTAATCTTTGAATTGCTTATCTGTCATATTATCAAAACAACTTAGGAATTTAGCTAAGTCGGTTATTTTTGAGTTTTTAAAAATTTTGAGTATTCATTAAAACCCATTGTCATATTAGAAATCAAGTTAAGACATTCATTTGTGATTTCAGTAGATGAGATATCTTTTTTAAGTTGAAATTTTCTCCCGTCATATGAAGTTAAACTGTTTTCATCTGAGTTAAAACATATATTACAATATAAATGTTCAACTAGTAGTTCTGAACAACTTATTCCAAATTTATCATAAGATAAACCAAAATCTGATTTAGATAATGTAGTTTTTAATTCTCTGCGGTTTTCATGATAATTTTCTGGATTGATATTATTTTTAGACATATAATTATCCTTTATACAGTTTATTGTAACTTTATATTTGGTTTCTTCTAGCCCATTATGACTATGATATTTCGTTTTCTGAATATTTTCCGATCTAGAATGTTTAACACAGTATGTGTTAACAGATTCTTTATCTTTTAAATGAAAGATTTTTTTATAGTTTTCTTTTTCATATTTGTGATGTTTGAGTTGTATATCAATGATATTTCCTCCAAATAATGAAAATGATATACCAAATAGAATTTCTAACATATCAAAGATATAATTTTTGGACTTATATTATTATCTAGTGTACAATTATTTTTGCTTTCATACTAGGTAGATGAGGAGTGCAAACATAGTAGTGTGTTTTAGATTCTACTAAAACTATGTAGTTAGATTCACCAAAACCAAGTTCAAAACCGTTTTCAATTGGTGTTGGGTTGTTAGAGTTATAGTTTTCTTGGCTTACCTCTACCGCATTATGAGTCCCTCCCAACTCAAAAAAAATTGTATCACCAACATTACAATTTAAAACTTCTGGCACAAAATTTAAACCACTTGTTGTTATTAAATTTCCATAATTTGTTGGCTCATTATTTTCTTTTGAACATGAACATATAAACAACATTAAGATCGAAGTTACAATTATATATTTCATTACTAATTTAGTTTATTATTATGCAAATATCTTATTTTTAGATCTTTTATGAAACAATATTTAATCTATTATTAGTAAAATTACAATTAGTATTTTTGTAATTAACTTTTATGAAAACAATAAATATTATTTTCCCTAACCAATTGTTTGAAAATTCTGATCTTTTGAGTTCGGAATTTTCACACTATTTAATTGAAGAATATCTTTTTTTTAATCAATACAACTTTCACAAACAAAAAATTTTTTTTCAAAGATGTTCAATGAAAAACTACTTTGATTATTTGAAGTCTAAAAATCTGCAAGTCAATTACATTGAATCATTTGATGAAAAATCAGATATTAGAAGTTTTATTACAAGCCTTGACACCAAAAAAATTAGAGAGATTGTATGTTTAAATCCAGAGGATAATTATCTTGAAAGAAGAATTAAAGATAGTTGTAAAAAAATAGGTTTAAGCGTTAAGTTTTATAATAACCCTATGTTTATAAATACAAGAGAAAATTTGAAAGCATTTTTTAAAACTGATAAAAAGAAGTTTTTTCAAACATCATTTTATAAATCAGAAAGAATTAGACTTTCAATTCTTTTAGATGATAATAAAAATCCTCTTGGTGGTAAATGGACTTATGATGACATGAATAGAGACAAATATCCTAAAAATCAAAAAACTCCAAAAATCAATTTTTCAAAAAAAACAGATAATCACGACAACGCAGTTGTATATGTAGAAAGATATTTTAAAAATAATAATGGAGTGATTAATAATGATTTTCTGTACCCTACAGACTTTGCAACTTCTAAAACATGGTTGCTGCAATTTTTGAAAGATCGATTTGATGAGTTTGGTCCTTACGAAGATGCTATTTTAAAAGAGGAATCAATAATTAATCATAGTGTCCTTTCACCACTTATTAATACTGGCTTACTTTCCCCAAATTTTATAATCAAATCAATTTTAGATTGCTATAAAAAAAATAATATTCGTTTGAATTCTTGTGAAGGTCTGGTTCGTCAAATTATTGGCTGGAGAGAGTTTATTAGAGGAATATATGTTTGTAAAGGTGTAGAAGAACGAACAAAGAATTTTTGGAATTTTAGCAGAGCTATCCCAAATTCATTTTATGAAGGAACAACAGGTATTGAGCCTGTAGATTATACAATTAAAAAAATTAATTTAACAGGATATGCAAATCATATTGAGAGATTAATGATAATTGGAAATTTTATGCTCCTATGTGAATTTCATCCAGATCAAGTTTATCGTTGGTTTATGGAACTATTTATCGACTCTTATGATTGGGTCATGGTTCCTAATGTTTATGGAATGAGTCAGTTTGCTGATGGGGGTCTAATGTCAACTAAGCCATATATAAGCAGTAGCAATTATATTCTTAAAATGAGTAATTATAAAAAAGGCAAATGGTGTGAAATTTGGGATGCTCTATTTTGGAACTTCATGAACAATCAAAGAGATTTTTTCTCTAAAAATCCAAGAATGAGAATGCTGATTTCTAGCTTTGATAAAATGGATGTTACTAAGAGAGATAAACACTTATGCATGGCTCACAAATTTTTAAATAGCTTATAGTTAATTTTTTATATTCTTTAATCTTATAATTTATTTCAGAATAATACTTTTATATTATTAGTCTATTATATTTGTTACTAGAAAACAAAATATGAAAATATTACTTGCAATACTACCACCAATTTTAATTGCATATTATATTTATCAAAAAGATAAGTATGATAAAGAACCAAAATCACTAATTATTAAAAGTTTTTTATTTGGCTGTTTATCTGTTATCCCCATATTAATCTTTGAATTGATTTTTCATCAAGTGATTAACAAGTCTGTTGATAAGGCATCTTATTTGTATCGTTGATTAATTTTTAATTCTTAAAATTTTTTGTGGCCATGGGTCTTTAAATTTCGCCCCATTTTGCCAATTAGTTATTTCTTCTTTAGTCAGAAAACAAGATTTTAATTTATCTGAAAATTGTACTACATGATTTTTGTGACCAATAATAGTTAAGTCACAGCATCTGTCGCCAAAGCGACCACCTTCTTTTACTAACTTATTTTCAATTAATTTAAGTTCTTCTTTTAATAGTCCATTATTTTTATCATTAATTATTGCTGCTCGCCATGTCCCTATAAGTTCTAAATTTATACTTCCAGCTGCTTGGTTCCAAAGAAGTGATTCACTATGTCTACTAGCAAGCCAAAAAAATCCTTTGCTACGATAAATTCTTTTGTCAAGAAATTTATGACAGACATCCCAAAGTCTTTGTGGGTGAAATGGACGATCATCTTTTATAATTTCTGTTGCTAAATTATACGGTCTTTCAGTATTTTCTTCTGAAATCAGAATAGGTTGTAGTTCTTTAAAAAGTTTTTCAACAACAAAATAATCATATTCTTTAATTTTAAATAATGAATCTATTGATAGCTTGCCAAAAACAATAGAATGTATAGAAGCAAATGGATTAATTTTTTTTATTTCATTTATTATATATTCAGTTTGCTGGCTTTGTAATTTATCCGCTTTTGTTACAATCAAATGGCTACAAAAAAGAATTTGTTCAGCTAGTAAATTAATGGAGTCTCTAATGCCTTTAATCATATTTTCTTGCATTTTTGGAATAAGACTTTTGCCATAATCAAAATCATTGGCTATCATTAGGCTATCAATTAAAACTAAAACTCCAGTAAGCTTAATTTTGTTATGGTTTTTAAAGTATTTTATTAAAGGCATGGGGTGGCAACTTCCTGATGTTTCAATGATAATTATGTCAGGCTTGTTGTTATTTAATAATGTTATAATGGAATGATTAAGTTTTTTGATGCCGACTTTACTGCTCAGTACACAAGATGAAATTGATTCAAACATTTTTTCATTTTCCTCAACAGCGCTAGTGCTAGATACTAATTCTCCGTCAATGTCAAGTTGGCTCATGTCATTAACTATTGTGCAAACAGATAAATTTTTTCTTTTTGACTGTGACAGAAGACTTCTCAAAAGAGTAGTTTTTCCAGAGCCTAAAAATCCGTTTATAATAACAACGGGAACTTTTTTCATAATTTAAAATACTTATTGCTAATTTACATCAATAATTGTACTAAAATCTAAACTACAAAAAAATTACTTTCATTATTTTAATTGAAGCTATAAATAGGATGACAAGTTTTTAGCTCTTGGTAGTGTTTAGAGTTAATTAAACAATTTTTTTTTATTGAATTCATTATAAATTAATTGTATGCAAAGACCAAATAAAACAGAAATAATGATTAAAATGACATTATCTAAACCTTCAGTCAGAAAAGATACTCTTATTAAAATGGTTGATATTATAAAGCCGGAATTTCTCATTATATTGTGAAAAAAATCCGAGTTAAAAAATGAAAATAACAATAAAAATACATCAACTAAAATCAGCAACTGAAATAGTTCATCAAAAAAAATATTATTTAAAGATTTAATATTTGTGTTATCATTCATATAAAAGAAATCAAAGCTCCAGCTATAAAAATGATAACTTGCTAAAACAATCAAAATTGGGACAAGTAGTGTAGAAAGCCATTTTTTTACATTAATGAATCTTAGTAATTTAGCGTTATCTTGTGAATTATCATGCTGTTTTTTAGAACTTATCCTAAACATATAAATTAAAAAAAATAGTAGTAAGGCGGCTATTAAATCAATAAATAAGTATTCATTAAGCTTATTTGTAAGTATATTGTTTTCAATATTGATATTTGAAATATCTTTAAAAATCCTTCTAACAATAATTAATGTTATTATTTCGTATTGTTTTGAAATATATGTTGATATAGATCGCGGTAAATAATAGATCAATTGATATATTTCATAAATTAATATGAAAGAAAATGGTGTATATATAGCTGATATAGGGTTGCTTAAGAGATTATAATAATCATTTATTTGTAAAACATCGTATTTGTACAAATAGATTAAAATTAAGTGAGCAATAAAGCCAAAAATTGAAATATTTAGAATAGTATTTTCAACTTTATTTTTTGTTTTTTCACTAATAAAAAAATCAAAAATTTTAGGTTCTTTTATATATTTCATTTGTTAAATAACTAAAATAATTAAGATTATCTATTGCTTAAACTGATTCTTTTTATCTGTTGGATCTGCGTTCATGTCTTGATTTTGTGTCTTATTTGCCCAATTAATCATGTAAACTAGGCCGATTATGTAAGCTGTGAAAATTATAGCTCCAACAATAAACATGCTTTTTGTTAACATAAAAATATTTTTTAATTATTTCTTCTTTGTCTAATTGCAATTGCAAATAGTAAAATAGTTGCTGGCCAATGTGCTGAGTATTGCGCTTCTTCAGTATGGCCTAACAGACCTAAACCAACTGAATATAGCAAACATATAAAAGCAAGTAAAATTGGATAATAAATTTGCAAAAAAGTTATATATTTATTTTTTTTCATGATAAATTTTTTTGCAAATATAAATAAAATGCATAACTTTGTTAAATAAAAATTATACAAAATGTTTGGTTTATTTAAAAAAAAGAGTAAAAAAGAGAAATTGTTGTCCAAGTATAACGCATTAAAAGAAAAAGCTTATAAGATATCTAAAGTAAATAGAAAGGAGAGTGATAGAATAGAATATGAAGCAGATCAGCTACTAAAAGAAATAGATAAAATAAAAGACTAGTCTATTAAATAATTAATCAATTAATTAATTTATAACTAATTTATTAAACTAAGTTTTGTTATTGCTTTCTGTACATATTTATCCTCTTCGCTGATTATTTGATGATAAATGTTTGATCCCCAAATATTTCTAGCGGTTGTTGCTAAAAGTAAATTTTTTAAGAATTTAAGTTCAGTTTCCCCAAGATTTATTTCAAAGTTTTGATTTTTGTTTTTGACATTTAAAATAAATTTATTGTAAAGATTGCTAACGTTTATTTGAGTATAGTTGTTAATTTTATTTCTTCTTAAATTAATACTGTAATCTAAACAAAAGTCATTAATTATTCCAGAATACAAAAGTTGATTTATTTGCGAATAATTTTCAGATGAATCATCATAAATGATTAAATCAGGATTAATTCCACCACCTCCATACACTATTCTTCCTTCTTTAGTAAAGTATTTTAAACTGTCAATTGTGTTGTTGTTTGTTGCATTTCTATATTGAGTTTGAATACACCTTCCGCTTGGAGTAAAATACCTTTGAGTTGTAAGCCTTATAACTGATCCATCATTTAAAATTATTTGTTCTTGAACCAATCCTTTTCCAAATGATCTTTTGCCTATAATGATACCCCTATCATTATCTTGTATAGCTCCCGCAACAATTTCTGATGCAGAAGCCGACCCCTCATTTATAAGAACAGCAATTTCAGTTTCTTCTAGATTACCAGCTGAGGTCGCATGATATTCTAGCTTTCCTCTTTTATCACCTTCAGTATATACAATCAATTCATTGGCTTTTAAAAACTCATCACAAATCTTATTGGCAACATGTAAATATCCCCCTGGATTAGATCTTAAATCTAAAATTAGTTTTTTCATACCAATCATCTTTAGTGAATCTGTCTTTTCAATCATTTCACTATAGGTATTTGCTGCAAATCGATTTATTTTAATTAATCCAATTTCATTTGTTAGCATGAAACCGGCATCGACACTAACAAGAGGAATATCATCTCTAATAATTTTAAATGGTAAAATTTTTTTTTCTTTGTTTCGCTTTATACTAATTTTCACAGGGCTACCTTTTTTTCCTCTTAAGCTTTTAATTACATCTTCGTTAGTTATTCCAATATTGGCAACATTTTTGTCTTCAACTGCTATAATTCGATCACCAGACTGAATACCCAGCTTTTCAGAAGGCCCTCCAGAAATTGCAGATACTACTACTATAGTATCTTCAATAATTTTAAATTCTATTCCTATTCCGCTAAAGCTCCCTTGCATATCTTCTTTGACATTTTTAAAATCATCTACAGAAATATATGATGAGTGAGGGTCTAAATTTTTTAGTAAAGTATTAACTACATCATCTTCAAATTTTTTATAATTGATACTATCAACATAATTATTATCAATTAGTTCTAAAATATGCCTTAACTTTTCACTATTAGTTTTGTATTTATTAGATCCCAAATTTTGCATATTTACTTTTTTTATAAGCTTATTTATGTTGAATAAATTGTATTCAACATTTGAAATCATGCTTCCTGCAAAAAATCCAATAATTAAAATTATTATATAAATTGTTTGTTTTTTAACCGTCATGTTAAAGTTTCATTCTGTTAAATTCAATTACTTCAACTTTCGCTTTTTTTAAAAATTCGATACCAGTTTCATCTTTGTATTTGTCAAGATACACAACTCTCTTTATTCCAGCTTGGTGAATCAACTTACTACATTCCTTACAAGGAGAAAGCGTTAAATATAAGGTTCCTCCGTAGCAGGACGTGCCATGCTTTGCACATTTTAAAATTGCATTTGCTTCTGCATGAAGAACTTCCCACTTTGTTATATTGTTAATTTCACATGAATTTTCAAAGCCAGATGGAGTACCATTGTATCCGTCTGAAATAATCATTTGATCTTTAACAATCAGTGCCCCAACTTTTTTTCTTGTGCAATGAGAAAGTTTCGCCCATTCAAGAGCCATTCTCAGGTATGCCCGATCATATTTTTCTTGTTTTTTCAAAATTAAATTTATTAAAAATGATTTTGTACCCAGAGCCGGGGTCGAACCGGCACGAGTTTCCTCATTGGTGTTTGAGACCAACGCGTCTACCAATTCCGCCATCTGGGCAATTATTTACAAAAATACTAGTTTACATTAATTATTTATTGAGATTAACTAAAAAAACAAAACTTTGGTAATATTATACAGTAAAGTGTATATTTGCACCCCTTTTATTTATTAGTATCATTATGAATAAACATGTAAAGTTTTTTTCTGGAAGAAATACTAGAAATTTAGCTGTCAAAATTGCGAATGCTTATGGCTCTGATTTGAGTACTTCATCTGTTGTAGAGTTTTCAGATGGTGAATTTGAACCATCATTTGATGAAACTGTTAGGGGAGCACATGTTTTTTTAATTCAATCAACCGTGCCTCCATCAGACAATTTAATGGAGTTATTACTTATGGTTGACGCAGCAAAGAGAGCATCGGCAGAAAATATTGTTGCCGTAATTCCTTATTTTGGTTATGCAAGACAAGATAAAAAAGGCAAACCAAGAGTACCTATTGGGGCTAAGCTAGCTTCAAATTTACTCTCAGCTGCAGGAGTAAATAGGGTAATGACAATTGATTTGCATGCTGATCAAATTCAAGGTTTTTTTGAGGTGCCTGTAGATCATTTATATGCATCTGAACTATTTATTGAAGATATTCAAAATTTAAAAGCGAAAGAGTTAGTAATTGCTTCACCTGATATGGGAGGGAGTAAAAGAGCAAATGTATATTCTAAATTGTTAGAATGTGGAGTTGTTATATGCTACAAGGAAAGAGTTCAGGCAAATTCGATTGGGCAAATGAAAGTTTTAGGAGATGTTACAGGTAAAGATGTAATTATAATTGATGACATGGTTGATACAGCAGGTACACTTTGTAAAGCAGCGGATTTAATGATATCAAATGGGGCAAATAGTGTAAGAGCATACTGTACACATGCTATTCTTTCGGGTTCTGCTTATGAAAAAATAGATCAATCTAAAATTACAGAATTAGTTGTTACAGATACAATACCAAAAAAACATAAAAGCAAAAAAGTTAGAGAGATAACTGTTGCAAAATTTTTAGCACATACTATTCAAGCTGTTATTGACAATCGTTCAATAAGTAAATCTTGGAAAAGCAATAACAAATAATTAACAAAAATAAATTTAAAATGAAAACACTAGCAATTAGCGTCAAAAAACGAGAAACAGTAGGCAAGAAGAATACTCGTACGTTAAGAAATCAGGGTAATGTACCATGTGTACTTTACGGGGGAGAAAAGCAAGTGACCTTCTATGCTCATGAAAATGATTTTAGAAAACTCGTTTATACAAAAGATACCTTCGTAGTAGAATTAGATATTAATGGAGATGTGATAAATGCTGTTATGCAAGATATACAGTTTCATCCAGTAAGTGATAAAATATTACATATAGACTTTCTTCAAGTATTTGATGATAAGCCTGTAACAGTTTCATTGCCTGTTAACTTAGAAGGAATTTCAAAAGGAGTTAAGAATGGGGGGAATCTTCTATTTAGAAGACCGAAAATTATTACAAAGGGGTTAGTTTCTAATTTACCTGATGCAATTAATATCAACATAGAAGATCTAGCAATAGGAATGTTTATTTACATTAAGGATATCAATATTGAAGGTTGTGAATTTTTGGCCCCTCCAAGTTCAGTAGTTGTTGGAGTGAAGACAGCTAGAACAGCGATAGAGGTCGAAGAAGAAGATAATGAAGATTCGGATGATTCTTCAGACACTTCCTCAGAAGCTCCTTCAGAAGCTCCTTCAGAAGCTCCTTCGGACTCTCCTTCGGCTGAATAGGCATTATGAAGTTTTTAATTATTGGATTGGGTAATCCTGGAAATAAATATTTAAAAACTAGACATAATATTGGATTTAGGGTTTTAGATCAGATGGCAGGGTTAAACCAAGCAAATTTTTGTTCTGATAAATATGTAGATCGCGCTGATGTTTCTTACAAAGGTCGTAAGTTAATTTTACTCAAACCCAATACATTTATGAATTTAAGTGGCAAAGCAGTTTCCTATTGGATGAAAAAAGAAAAAATAAATAAAGAGAAAATTCTTGTAATATTAGATGATATTTCTCTTCCCTTAGCAAAATTACGATTACGCAAAAATGGATCTCATGCAGGGCATAATGGCTTACTTGATATTCAAAATTGCATAGGGGATAATAAATTTTCAAGACTACGTTTTGGCATAGGTAATGACTTTAATAAAGGACAACAAGCAAATTATGTGTTGTCTGAATTTTCTTTAACTGAAGAGCAAGAAATAAGTGCAAGTATAAATTTAGCAGTAACTATAATTGAAGCATTTTCATTTTTTGGTGTTGAAAGAACCATGTCTGACTTTAATGGGAAATAAGTTATGTTTAATGTAGTACGTGAAATAAAATAAATTAAATTTGCAATGTAAGGTATCGTGGCCGAGTGGCTAGGCAGTGGTCTGCAACACCATCTACAGCGGTTCGAATCCGCTCGATACCTCCACAAAAGCCTGTTATTTCTATAACAGGCTTTTTTATATATTTGCAGAATATCTTAATTAATATATGCAATTTCGTAGAATTAGTTTTATCTTATATTTGTTACTTTTAACTTTTTCATTGTTTGCACAATGTGAGTATAATTTAGATAGTTATTCACACAATAATTGTTACGGAGACAATTCTGGTTCAATAAAAATTACGCTAACTCACCCAGGAGCTACAGCTAGCTGGCTTGGTCCAAATGGATTTTCATCTAATTCAAGTGATATTAATAATTTATTTGCTGGAAAGTACTATTTAACAATCATTAATACTAATCAAGCATGTGAATCTATAGATTCAATTTTTATTGAAGAAACTATTAAAATTTCTGCAGAGTTTAATTTAACAGGAAGGTGTACAAATGAAGACTCAGTGGATGTATCCACCACAATTTGGGGAGGAACGCCACCATATGTTAGTAATTGGGGAAATGGTTTAAGTGGACCTGATGCAATTAACCTCCCCTTCGATCCAAGTAATCCACATATTTTAACAGTTACAGACATTAATTTATGTTCAGACACGATTCATCTTTGGGTAAAAGAAAAAGAAGAGGCAAAAACATTTATGTCTTCAGTTGGAGTAATTTGTAAGGACGATTACAGCGGAGAAGCAAGAGTCTTTATTGAACAAGGGATACCCCCTTTTACCTATACATGGACTAGCTATAATAATGAATTATTTTCATTACAAAGTTATGACAATGTTGCAGAACCTTTTTCTGTAATAAATGGGTTATTTCCAGGCAATTACTGTGTCCAAATCACTGATGATATGGGTTGTATTTTATTAGATACTATTGAAGTTAAATCTAATCCTCAGATTTGTATAAAGGCTTACGCTGCCTTTTCCCCAAATGATGATGACATTAATGAGTTTTGGGAGATTAAAAATATTAATTTATATCCTGAAGCCATTGTTTCCGTCTATAATAGAAATGGACATGAAGTTTTCAGAAGAAGAAATTATAATAATGCAATTTCAGAGTCCTTCGGTGGAAAAGACCAAAATGGTCAGCCCTTATCATCTGGTACATATTATTATATAATTGACTTACAAAATGGAGATAACGTTTTTAAAGGTACTGTTACAATAATGAGATGATCAAAAAAGCTTTATTTATATTAATTTATGTTTTATTGTCAAATTCTGTGTTTTCACAATCTGACCCTTTATTTACACAATATTATGTAAACGGAATAATAATTAACCCTGCTATTTCTGGAACTAGTTCAAGCTCTTTGCTAAATATTCAGACTAGACAACAATGGCTTGGCTTTGAGCGTGCTCCAGTAACAAGTAGTTTAAGCTATCATAAAGCTTTAAACAATAGATCTGCATTAGGTGGTTTTATAATGTATGACAAGGCTTATCCTTCAATGCGAGCAAACCTTCAATTAAATTATGCATATCATGTTCCTTTAGATTATGATAAAGTCAATTTGTCTTTTGGTATAGGAGCAAAGTTGATGTATTATAATTTAGATTTTAATGTTGAAGATCTACCTAATTCAAATGATATTGCACTATCATCAAATTCATATGATAAAACATTAGGAGATGCTTCTGCGGGTGTTTATTTATACAGTCAAAATTTTAATTGTGGTTTTTCTGTAACAAATTTACTGCAGTCAGAGTTTAAAGAACCTGTTTCTGAATCTCCCTATTCAAATTTAGAATACAGACACTACTATGGAACTATCGCATATAAGTTTAAAATTATAAATAATGATTGGAGTCTTGAACCATCATTGATTGTTAGAAAAATGCAATTTAGTAACAGTATTTCAGATTTTTCTACACGAATATTTTACTCTGATAAAATATGGGTTGGAAGTGGGTATCGTTCTGATGGAACTGCTCTTTTTGCATTTGGATTTTTGAATGATAATTTAAATATTTCTTATTCTTATGATCATACGTTAGCAGGAGATATCGCAGAATATTCTTATGGATCACATGAATTAGTATTAACATTTAAATTATCATCTAACAATAAATAATATTCACTTTAACAATTTAATGAAAAAAATAGATCATTTAGCAATAGCAGTTGACAATCTTGATAGAGCTAATAAATTATTTGAAAAAGTTTTTGGTAAAAAACATTATAAAATTGAAAAAGTAGAAAAAGAGGGTGTAATAACTTCTTTTTTTAAAATTGGTGAAAATAAAATTGAATTACTTGAACCAACAAACGAAGACAGCCCCATTTCAAAATTTTTAATTAATCGAAAGCAAGGCATGCATCATATTGCTTTTGAAGTAGATGATATAATTTCTGAAATGTCTAGAATTAAAAAAGAAGGTATTCGTTTATTAAATGATACACCTAAAAATGGTGCAGATAATAAACTTATTTGTTTTTTACATCCAGGCGATACAAACGGAGTTCTTATAGAACTAACTCAGACAAAATTTTAGTTATTTCTTGGTTTTGTTTTAAGTGTAATGTTTCTATATTAAGTTTTTTTGCACTTTTGATATGTTGAATGGAATCATCAATAAACAATACTTCATCAGCTACCAATTTATTTTCAAATAAAATTAACTGAAATGCCTCAAAATTTGGTTTTCTTTTTTTTATCTTATGTGAGAAATAAATTTTATCGAATAAATTATAGAATTCTGAAAAAGTTTTTTCTCCAACAAGTTCTTTAATTTTTTGAATGTGGATTTCATTTGTATTGCTTAACAAAAAAATATTATATTTTTTTTTAACTTTATAAAGAGCAATTAATCTTTCTAAAGGTAAATCTAATAGCATGGCGTTCCATGCTTTTTTTATTTGAGCCAAATTTGCATTATCACTTTTTTTTTGTAATTCTTTTAAAAATTCATAATTACTAATCTGACCGGTTTCTAGATCATCAAATAATTTAGATTGTGTATTTTTAGAATATAAATATTTTGTATTTGAAATGCCAAGTTTGCTGAACTCTTCAATAGTTTTTTGGTAATCAATATTAAATATAACTCCCCCTAAGTCAAAAATTATTGTTTTAATATTTTTCATTCTACAAAGTTGCATATAATTCAACAATTTTAATAGTTTTGCACATGCTTTTTGAAGCAGGGCCCATAGCTCAGCTGGTTAGAGCACTTGACTCATAATCAAGGGGTCGTTGGTTCAAGCCCAACTGGGCCCACTTAAAACCATTCAATGAATGGTTTTTTGCTTTTAGCAACAGACCTTAAAGTTAAATGTTACTTATATATTTAGATTTATAAATTAGCTTAATTTTATTATTAAATATTACTTATTTTAGCAAAAAATATATATATGAAACCTTTTTTGTCAGTTCTTTTTACAATGTTTACACTTTTTTCTTATTCTCAAATCAATGTAAATAAATTGAAAATTATTTCACAGAAAGCAGAGAATATTTTAAACCACAATAATCTTTCAGAAGATGAAATTGTTATGGGCTTGAAAGAAGCTTTAGTCGTTGGCGTTACCAATTCATGTGCTAATGCATCTGTTGCTGGCGGTTTTAATAACAACAAATTAATTAAAATCCCATTTCCTGAAAAAGCAGAAAAAATTAAAAAAACACTCATACAGATTGAAATGCAAAGTCAAGTTGATGAATTTGAATTTGTTTTAAATCAAGCTGCTGAAGATGCGTCAAGTTATGCAAGAGATATTTTTATAAGCACAATTACTAATATGACATTTGATGAAGCTATTAATATATTAAATGGTAAAGATAATGCTGCATCTACGTATTTAAAAAAACAAACAAGCGATATTTTATATAACAAATTTAAGCCACTAGTAACTCAATCCACAAAAAATGTCCAATTAAGTAAATACTGGAAAGTTTTGCTGAAAAGCTATAATAAAGTTCCATTAGTAAAGAAGATCAATGTTGATTTGGAAGATTATGTTACTCAAAAAACTATTGACGGTTTATTTTTACTTTTAGAAAAGGAAGAGTCAAATATTAGAAATAATCCAAAATCTAGAATTTCAGACATACTAAAGAAAGTATTTAAATAATTTTCATGAAAGTAATTAGTAAAATTTGGTCAGATCGTAGCGTAAAAATACTATTTGTTTTTTTAATTTTTATTGCTTTGGTTTCTACATTTCTATTAATTCGGAGCGTAATTAAGCAAAAAGAAATAGAAAATAATTTTCAGCAAACTAACATAGATAATAATACCTCTGAACTACAAAACTCTTTAAGAAATGATTTGGATGATTTGCAAGAACAGTATGAGTCTCTTTTGGATGAATACGGTAATGTAAACCAACAGCTACAGTATCAAGATTCAATAATCCGATCTCAAATAAATGAAGTAAAACAATTGTTGCGAAGGAATGACTTGTTAGCCAATGATCTAAAAGCAGCTAAAGAGAAAATAATATCTCTGCAAAATATTGCCAAGCGATATGTTCATGAAATAGATTCACTTGCAAATGAAAATAAAAATTTAGTAATTATAAAGGATAGTGTAATTGCTCAGAATAGAAATATCAATTGGAAAAACTATACATTAAATAAAGAGAATGAAATTCTATCTGAAAAGGTTAGTGTAGGATCTATATTAGAAATAATTAGTGCCGATGTCACTGCTTTAAAATATACTAATCGCGGTAAGGAAAAAACAACAAAATATGCTAAGAATGTACAAAATATAAGAGTATGTTTTACTTTAGGTGCTAACCTTATCAGTACTTCAGAAAATAAAATGGTTTATATGCAGCTAATTAATTCTTCTGGAGAAATAATAGAAAGTAGCGAAAATCAAATTATAGTTAATGATACCGCAACAAATATCACTACTTCTTCGTCATTTGATTATAACAATACTGAGATGGAACATTGTTTTGACTGGCAAAGAACACAGCCCTTAATAAAAGACACATATGTACTTAATTTAATTATAGAAGGTAGAGTTTCTAAACAACTAAAAGTCAAGTTAAGATAATGAAAATTGCTTCATATAATGTAAATGGAATTAGAGCTGCTGTAAAAAAAGGATTTGATCATTGGCTTGCCAGTTCTAATATAGACATTATTTGTCTACAAGAAATTAAAGCAAACAATAATCAATTTGACAATTCTTTATTTACTAAAAATGGATATAATTTATATTTAAATTCAGCAGATAAAGCGGGTTACAGTGGTGTTGCAATTTTTTCAAAAATCTCTCCAAATCATATTGAGCTTGGTTGTGGTATTAATGAGATTGACGTGGAAGGAAGAATTATAAGATTGGACTTTGATTCTTTTTCTGTAATGAGTGTTTATTTTCCATCTGGGACTAACCCTTTAAGACAATCATATAAAATGGATTTTTTATCTGCATTTTTTAATTATATTGAGATTGTAAAAAAAACAATACCAAACTTGATTATTTCAGGGGACTTTAACATATGTCATCAGTCTATAGATATTCATAATCCAGAAAGGAATAAAAATACCTCGGGTTTTTTACCTGAAGAAAGAAGTTGGTTGAGTAAGTTTTTGAATAGCGGTTTTGTTGACTCATTTAGATATATTAATAAAACGCCTAATAATTATAGTTGGTGGACTTACAGGGCAAATGCACGATCACGAAATTTGGGTTGGAGAATTGACTATAACATGATTTCCAAAAAATTATTACCAAAATTAAAAAATGCTTCGATATTATCTGATGTTAAACATTCGGACCATTGTCCTGTTTTATTAGAAATTGAAAAGTGAATGTATAAATTAAGATAGAAAATAATGGGAATTTTACAAACAGCAGAGAGAAGTTCTAACTTAGATCCATCTGAAAATGTTATTTTTCAACGTCATTTAATAGCTTATAAAGAAGCTGTTAAATTAGTTGGGGGAACAACTTTAGAGATTGGTAGTGGAGAAGGTTATGGTATCAATGAATTGGCATCTAAATGCACAAGATACATAGCGTTAGACAAGTTTGACACATACATTTCTAAAGAGAACAAATTAAATAATAACATTGAATTCATACAAGCTGAAGTTCCTCCACTAAAAGGAATTGAAAACAATTCTGTTGATTTTGTCGTGACATTTCAGGTTATCGAACACATAAAAGATGACCAACTTTTTTTGTCAGAAATTAAAAGAGTTTTAAGGCCAGGTGGTAAATTAATTATGACAACACCAAATATTTTAATGACTTTAACCAAAAGCCCTTGGCATATCAGAGAATACAACCCAAAACAAATGTATGAAATTGTTTCTCATAACTTTGAGAGTGTTGAAATGAAGGGGGTTTTTGGTAATGATAAGGTTATGGAATATTATGAGATGAATAAAAAGTCTGTTGCAAAAATCACTAAATGGGATATTTTAAACATGCAACATTGGATGCCTAGATGGTTTTTACGTATACCGTATGATATTTTAAATAGATTTAACAGACATCATCTTCAGGATACAAATACACATTTGGTCTCTAGTATAACATACAATGATTATTATATAAAAAAATCTGAAGATAACTGTTTAGATCATTTTGTGATTGCTACCAAGTAGTGGAAAAAGTAAATTTTTTCTTTTTTAATTCTTGAATTATTTCTGTAAGAATTTCATGAGTTTTTTTAATACTTTTTTCATTATTATGTAAAACTATTATAGATCCAGAAGTTGTATTTTTTATTATGTTGTTTTTAATTTTTTTTGATGAAATTTTATTTAAAAAATCCCAAGCAAAAACATCCCACAATATTATTTTATATTTTTTTTTTAACAATTTTATTTGTCCTACAGATATTTTTCCATATGGAGGTCTAAATAAATAGTTTGTTGGCATAAGTTCTTGACACTTTTCCACATCATCTATATAGTTTTTTGACGAGGTTAACCAGCCGTTTTTATGTGAAAAAGAATGATTTGCTACAAAATGTCCTTGACTAATAATTTCGCTATATAATTTTGGGTTTTCATGAATTTTTTCACCAACTAGAAAAAAAGTAGCTTTAATATTTTCATTTTGTAAAATTTTTAAAATACTTGGTGTAGCTTTAGGGCAAGGACCGTCATCAAAAGTAAGCCAAATGTAATTGTTTTTATTTTTTTTCTTCCATATTATGGAAGGATACAATATACGCCACAACCAAGGTGTTTTGACTAACACTAAAGAATTTCAATCAGTTCTACTTCAAAAATTAACGTAGCATTTGGAGGAATACCATTTTGCCCTCTTTCACCATACGCAAGATTACTAGGTATTATAAACTCAAATTTATCACCAACACTCATTAACTGTAATCCCTCTGTCCAGCCTGAAATCACTTGAGTTAAACCAAATGTGGCAGGCTCTCCTCTTTCGACAGAACTATCAAAAATTGTACCATCTGCAAGTTTTCCAGTATAGTGAACTTTAACATTATTTGTAATATTAGGTTTAGTGTCTGAACCATTTTTTTCAATAATTTTATATGCTAAACCACTTTCTGTAGAGATATAATCATCACTGTTCTTAAGAGCACTTAATTTCATTTCATAAAGTTCTTGCATACTAGTATACAATATTGCATATCTCTGCGATGGGGTATAATTACCACCTTGTTGTTGTTGTTTGAGACTTTCTTTTTGCTCTATTTCAGAAAGAATAGGAGAGTAATCGTCTATTACTTTTGAAATAAATGACACAGAATTATCTGAGTTTTGAGATATATAAATTTCTGCTAATACCACATTTAAACTAATGATATTGGATTCTGACAAAAATTGTAGTGCTTGGGCCCCTCCACTATTAACTGAAACTGATAAATAATTATTTTGTAGAGTGTACTCATTTATCATTTCTGATATAATTTTTTCTGCTTTTGTAGTATTAGCTTTCGCATATATTTCAGCCATTAACACTGAAGTTCTATCATACCTACCTGTTGAATACGGTAAGCTCTCAAAATACTTATCTGTTAAAGCTTCTGCCCTTATGCTATCATTATTTTCAACTAGCGTGTTAGCTAGTTGATAAAATGGATTTCTAAAACCACTGATTGACCGATCAGTGTAATGACAATAATATACATCCTCATCATCAATATTACCGTAACTATATTGATTCATTAATAAGTCATAACTTTTATCAATATTTATTCTTGTATTATTATTGACTCTATAGGGAACTAATTTTTGAACAGCACCTTCAGTTTGTAAATACTCAAGAATCCCTGCATTTGTGATCTGACCAGATCTATTAGTTTTAAAAAATCGATTTAGTGTTTGTTGTGCATTAATAAAATACAATGGTCTTTCCCATTTGAAATTAGCTAAAATATCAATTAAAACTAAGTCGCTGAGTAATAATTCTTGGTCTCCAAAAATTTTAATATTTATAAATTGTTTAGCTTCACCATCTTTTTTTGGAAGTGCGATTTTAATATGTTTTGGGCAAGTTTTCTTTAAAATAATCTCATTAATTGCTTCTTTAATATTTTTGGCATTTTCTGGTTTATTTTTTCTAATTTTTACTACCATTTGTCCAATGTTTTTGTAAAAATCAGTATCTAAAGAGGAAGGTATTGGTGGTGCATCATTCTTTTTTCTTTTAACCTGCTCAATGTAATACGGGGAGTTAACTAAACTCATATTCACATTCATCACATCGGTTTTAATTCCTTCTACTTCTTGAGCAAACCATAGTGGATAGGTATCGTTATCTCCGTTTGTAAATATAATAGCATTAGAATCACAAGAAGTCAAGTAATTCTTTCCAACATCAAGTCCAATTGTTCTGCCTGTTCTATCATGATCATCCCAATTTTCAGATGCCATTAAAGCAGGGACAGCAAGAAAACAAACTATAGTTGCTACTAAACTTGAGTGTTGTTCTTTTAATTTTGTTTTCAAAAAATCATAAGTAGCTAAAACACCAATTCCAATCCATATTGCAAAAGCGTAAAAAGACCCAACATAAGCATAGTCTCTTTCTCTTGGTTGTTCAGGAGGAACATTTAGGTAGAGTATAATAAAAATTCCAGTAAACAAAAAGAATAATAAAACAGAAATAGCATCAGTTTTCTGTTTTTTGAAGTGAAACAAAAGACCTATAATTCCCAAAATTAAAGGCAAGAAATAATAATGGTTTTTTGCTTTATTGTCTTTTAAATGAGAAGGTAGTCCTTGATCTGAATATCCAATACCACTTTCCCAATTTCCATATACTTTATTACCATCCATGTTGGCTATATCGTTTTGTCTACCAGCAAAATTCCACATAAAGTATCGCATATACGACCAGCCAATCTGATATTTGAAAAAGAATTTTAGATTGTCTGAAAAACGTATATCAGCTGGGTTATGAGGGGCCCAAGATTGATATCCGTTGATATGGTCTTGTGATTGGCGACTGTACATTCTTGAAAAAAACTTATCGTTTGACCAATCATACTGTCTTGTTGTGAGTTCATCGTATTTATCTTGTTCAACATTTTTTCTGTATGTTGACTCTGTTTTAATACTTGTTGGTTGGTCGACATAGTAACGGCCAAAAACTAGAGGAGCTACTTCTCCATATTGCTTTCTTGCAAGATAGTCAGATAATTTTAAGGGATCGTCTGGAGCACTCATGTTAATAGGAGTATTTGCATTAGATCTAATTAAAACCATTGCATAAGATGAATATCCAATTAGTAGCATCATAAATCCTAGAATTGCAGTATTCCAAACAGGAAGGTTATGCTTTTTTGTGTATTTTAATCCCCATATTATTCCAGCAGCAATTAAAACAACATAAAAGAATACACCGCTATTAAAAGGGAGGCCCATTGTGTTGACAAAAAACACGTCAAAAGAACCCATAATACTAGCTGTTTTTGGAATAAATATCCCTTGAATAAATAATAAAATACCCGAAGAGACTGAAAATGCAATTAATGCTCCTTTATGAGTGTATTTATTGTTCTTGAAATAATATATCATTCCCATAGCAGGAATAGTAAGTAGTGATAGTAAGTGAACTCCAATTGACAATCCAATTAGATATGCAATTAGAACTAGCCATTTGCTTGAGTTTTCAGAGTCGGCTACTTCTTCCCATTTTAAAATACACCAGAATGTAACAGCTGTAAAAAAGGAAGACATAGCATATACTTCTCCTTCAACTGCTGAAAACCAAAATGAATCTGAAAAAGTGTACGCTAGAGCTCCTACTAAACCAGCGCCTAAAACAGCAAAAATCTTAGCTTTGTTTACGCTTTTTTCTTTTAAATAAATTTTTCTTCCAAAAGCAGTAATGGTCCAAAACAAAAATAATATTGTAAAGGCACTAGCTATTGCTGACATGCTATTAACCATCATTGCAACTTCATTGACATCGGAAGCAAACAAACTGAATATTCTTCCCATCATTAAGAAGAATGGTGCTCCGGGTTCGTGGACAACTTCTAATTTATATGCTGCAGCAATAAATTCTCCACAATCCCATAAACTTGCTGTTTTCTCAATAGTTGACAGGTATACAAATGAAGCAATTAAAAAAATTGCCCATCCCATGTAATTATTGTATTTTTTAAATTGATTCATACTTATTTTCAGTTTGATGAAGCGCAAATTTAATAATTTGTTTTATTTAATCATTATAAGATAAAAAATATGTGTAAATAATATAAGTAATAACAACTTAATTATTAGATTTGCACCTTCTTTTGTGTCTTATGTCCGATGGTGTAACTGGCAACACGTCTGGTTTTGGTCCAGAAGAGTCTAGGTTCGAGCCCTAGTCGGACAACTGGTCTTTCTAAAGAAGTACTTTTAAGTACTTCTTTTTTACTTTTTTGCAACTTAGAAGATCAATTGCCGTATATTTATAAAATTTTTTAAATTATAATTTTTATATTTGCGTGTTAGGCTTTTTTTTTAAAAAAAGTAAGTTTTTTTTTGACAAGTATTATAATGAATAAACACATCACTTTATTTGGGCTATTTATATGGTTGTTTTTATTAACTAGCTCTTTAAAATCAATAGACGTAAATGCGCAAAATTGTCCTGTTGCAAATAATTTAAACACATCAAATGTTTCAAACTTTAGTGTAACTTTAAATTGGGACTTCAACTCAAATGTCGATTACTACAGAGTCAGATACAAAGAGGTTGGGACATCCTCTTGGTCTTTTGAACATAATGTAATTTTTACAAGTTTAGATATTGATAATTTAAACTCAAATACTCAGTACATTTGGCAATTAAAGTCTTTTTGCTCATCTCTAGGGAATTCAAATTCTGCTTGGTCAATAGCTGACACATTTACAACTACTAATTATCCTTTGGATTGTTATAACACTCCAAATGGTAATGCTTTTCTTGATAGTTGTGGTAATTGTGTTGGTGGTCTTACAGGAGATCAGCCGTGTATAGATTTCACTCCATCAGTGAGTATAGATCTTAGTACTTTGCAATGTGATACCACTGCAGATATTATTTTTACTTTTTCTCAAGATGCTAATGAACCAGACATAGCTTCTTCAATATTTTCATCAGATGCAGGCTCATTTGATTTAGTTGGTCTGAATACAAATGATATAATTGGAACAAGTGTAATTACAGCAGGCGGGGGATATATAAATGTTAATACTACTTTAATGGTTGACTTTATAATCAATTCCGACAAGATATCTGTTAAAGCTGTCGATGATATTACAGGACAAATTTATGGTACTTTTACTATTGAAAATTTTAATGATGGTGTTTTAGTTATAGCTTCTTCATTGCCAGACAATAATAATGTTACAAATGGAAATAGTCAAACTATTAATATTAATAATTTATTTTTAACTCCAGCAACTGCACAAGTAATAACTTTTAGTTCAACTATAAATTCTGAACTTTCTGATGTTGATGTACAGACATCTACGCAAAATATTTTGTGTCTTGATTGTAATGGCGATTTAGGAGGCTCTGCGTTTATTGATAGTTGCGGCAACTGTGTTGGAGGTAACACCGGAAATGTTCCTTGTATTTCTTTTTCCCCTGATGTTTCAGTATCCCTGTCAAATACTAATTGTGATAGTTTATCAAGTTTAACAATAAGTGTAAGTCAAGATGCTAACGAGCCAGACATGTCTACATCTTTATTTGTATCTAACTTGGGTTCTTTTGATATCGTTAACATGAATGTTGGAGATGTTATAGGCTCAGCTGTGATGGTTGCAGGTAATGGGGCAAACACTTTTAATACAGAACTGATTGTGACAACAATAGTTGCAGCTAATCAAGCAGTTGTTCAATCTCAAGATGTAAGTACAGGAATTATTTTAGGAAGTTTTACAATTTCTAACTCAAACCCTGGGGTTAATGTATCTGCTCAAACTATACCTGATGGAAATAATGTGACCAGTGGAAATAGCCAAACTGTAACTTTTAATAACGTTTTTGTAAATCCACCTGCTGGAAATTTAATATTTACATCTACAATTAATTCCGAAGTTGGAGACCAGGATATTCAAAATTTCCCTTTTAACATAGTATGTCTTTGTGCTCCTGCTACATCAACGACAGATGTAACGGAGTGTGATAGCTATACTTGGAATGGAACAACATACACTACAAGTGGATCATATACATATGTTACTACCAACGCACTAGGTTG
>MDTC01184287.1_pt1 | contig 23058 bp, 22 predicted proteins | sample 811181 | NCBI WGS metagenome assembly MDTC01 (sample SAMN05326644, study PRJNA326480) | marine metagenome | isolation source: seawater | place: Pacific Ocean: North | collected 2011 | reverse complement strand
TCACACACTCAAAAGAGCAACTTCAGGTTGCTCTTTTTTTTCGCCCACTCTCAGCACTTGCTTGATGACACCCCCTCACCTATAGTCACTGAGATCACTGACTGTATGACAAGGAGTCTGACATGAGCCCCACAATCCCAATATTTAGCACCCATTTTGCGATGCGCTGGAGCGATATGGACGCCTTAGGTCATGTCAATAACGCCATGTATTTCACTTACATGGAACAAGCGCGAATTGCCTGGTTCCAACAACTGAATCTAGGCAACATCAACATCCAAGCTAAAGAAGGGCCGATTCTTGCCAATGCCAGCTGCACATTCCTAAAACCCATTCTTTATCCCAATGAGGTCACTGTCAGCATCACGGTCAACACACCTGGCAGAACCAGTGTGCACACACACTACCACATTGGCGTTGCAGGACAGCCTGATGACTACGCACACGGTGAAGCCACTATTGTCTGGATGAACTATCTCAAACAACAACCCACACCGATACCACCAGCCTTACGAACACAGCTCGAACACGCTGCGACTGAATAAACCTTTATACAAATAGAAAAGTGAGTCAGCCGATAAGCCGGGTTCTGTCGTGAACAGTCATCTATCTAGGATTGCTGTCGCCAACAACCTCATGCAGCCTACCCGAACTCTCGCGCGGACCACGCGTGCCCAAAAGGCGTGAGTTCCTATTTGGCCTTGCTCCGAGTGGGGTTTACCGTGCCATTACTGTTACCAGCAATGCGGTGCGCTCTTACCGCACCCTTTCACCCTTACCAGCAGACAAGCTGCGGCGGTTTACTTTCTGTTGCACTGGCCGTCGACGCTTAACGCGCCGCCCAGGCGTTACCTGGCACCCTGTCCTATGGAGCCCGGACTTTCCTCCATTACCATGAATGATAACAGCGACTGTTTAGCTGACTCGTGGCCATTATAAGGACTTGCGTTGGGAATTCAATCGGCTTATTGCGAGGTATCAGCCGAATCATTCACTGAAGACTAGGATGCAGAGGCAGCATTACCCAACTGATTGAAGGAGTCAGTGACTTACGACGTTGAATCTGCTGATGAATCACTACCGCCCTCTTCAGCAGAGCTATCAGCATCACTGTGCTGATCAGATGAATTACCATCGTCCGCCCCCTTGCCACTGGAGTCCCCATGGGTATCAACATCTTGAATTGCGGAATTCTGAGTCACCAAAGCATTACTAGCAACCACACCACAAGCAAAACGCGCACCACCACCACCTAATGGCAGAGGCAAGTCAGAATAATTATCGCCGCCCTCATGCACTACCAGCGCATGACCTTGCAGCATGGCAACTTTTAAACGAGGCGCTAAAACAGGCAAGGTCACCTGACCTTTTGCATCTGCAGTCAGAGCAGGCAAGTCGCCTAGCTCGCCCTCAGAATCATAGGGGCCCAAATGCATACCCGTTTTACCTGGATCCCAATGTCCACCGGCCGCTTTTCCTTGATCGGCACAACTAGGGTTTGTGTGCAAATGAAACCCATGAATGCCCGGAGTCAAACTGTGCAAGTGTGGAATAATTAACAAGCCAAATTCAGTATCGACTGCAACGATGGTACCTATGCTAGCCCCTTGCTGACCAGCAGGTACTGTCTTGTATAAATTAACTGACAAGCTAGCCGCTGAGACTATCGAACAAACACTTAACCCTATCAAAACCGCGAATAACCTTTTCATTTACTTCTCCTTTGCGCTCTGTTCAATAGCAAGACGATACAACGTATTTTTAGAACCACCGGTGATTTTTGCCGCCAAACGACTCGCTGTTCTAGGCGTACACTCTTCAAGTAACAACGCTAAGACTCTCTCTTGCTCACACTGATCGATATCATCTCTGTTTAAGGGAGACTTTTCAATAAGCACAACGAACTCACCTTTGAGCGTTGAGGGATCACTCTCGAAGGCTTTCACCACATCATCGACTGTTCCACGCAAAAAAGCTTCGAAGCGTTTTGTCAATTCTCTAGCAATCACTAATTGACGCCCCTCATTAAGCATTAATTTGAGCTGCGACAACAACAATGAAATACGATGAACTGATTCATACAACACAATTGTGCGAGGCTCATTTAAAATTTTACCCAAGATCTCCTCACGTCGCGCACCCTTTGAAGGTAAAAAGCCAACAAACACAAATTCATCTGACCACAATCCACTGGCACTCAAGGCTGTAATTGCAGCACAGGCACCAGGAATGGGGACCACCTCCAAACCTGCATCAATGACGTGTGCCACTAATCGAGCACCTGGATCACTGACCAAAGGAGTACCCGCATCAGAAATTAATGCGACGTCCTTTCCCTCACGTAAGTATTGAAGAACAGTGGAAGAGCGTTGAGACTCATTGTGCTGATGTAACGCCATTAGGTTCGTTGTCACTTCGTAAAACTGGAGCAGAGGTCGACTATGTCGCGTGTCTTCACAAGCAATCCAATCGACAGACTTCAATACCTCAACTGCGCGAAAGGTCATATCCTGACGATGACCGATTGGCGTCGCAACAATGTATAATTTCCCTGAATTCACCTGTTCCGACATCTCAACCTCGACCAAAAAAAGCAGATTATACGGGTCATCTCCGGCATAGACAATGCGCAGCCAGGGTTACATTAATCATAAAATCCGCTACACTGAGCGCTATGAAACGTTCACTGTTACTTTTTTACACGGCTCTTTGTCTAAGCTTAATCTCAGGTTGCAGCACCGCACCTTCGACCTCCTCTCAGCTAAGCGCCCAAACCTACCTTCAAATGGCTGCGCAACAAAGCGGAACCGAACGCCAACAACTAGAGCTTATGGCAGCGACTAGATACCTAGACGCTAATAACATTGCCAAAGCACAACCGATCCTAACAGCATTAGCTAATTCAGCGCTACCTCCTGAATTATTTGTGTCCCATCAATTACTTCAAGCAAAAATCTATATCAACCTTCATCAACCACAATCAGCCTTGAGGCTGCTATCCAGGTTAAATACCTCTCAGAATACAACCTCCTTAGAGCAACAAGAGGAACAACTTCAGCTCTTAGCGAAAGCTTATCAGCAAAATCACAACTTAGTCGCTAGTATTCAAACTCGCACTCAATTACTCAATCAAGAATCCTCAGATGATAGAAAAAACACACTGACTGCCATATGGCTATCATTACAAACAGTGCCTGCATCTACCATTGAAACTCTCAACGACCCCTCACTGCCTCGAAACATTCAGGGATGGTTTGAACTCAGCCAGATCATTAACAATCACGCGCCTCAAACTTCAATCAATGCTGCATTGGTTAACTGGCAGCAACGCTTCCCCAATCATCCAGCAACTGACTTATTACCCAAATCCTTAAATCGCTCACAAGCCTCTACACCGCAACATATTGCTCTGCTTCTTCCTCTCACTGGAGAATATGCAGGAAATGCTCAAGCTATTCGTAACGGCTTTTTTACCGCCTACTATTACGCAAAACAGCACACTACAAACACGCCCAGTATTCGCCTTATTGATACAACTTCTACGCCGATTAGCACTGCTTACCGAGAAGCGGTCAAATCAGGAGCCGATTTCATAGTCGGGCCACTCACGAAAACCAATCTAGCAAACCTCACTGAATCTCAACGAATCTCTGTTCCTACTCTGGCACTCAATACGCTGGCAAACAGTCGTCGCATTGATAACCTGTACCAATTCGGCTTGTCGCCTCTTGATGAAACCAATCAACTCGCTAAAAAAGCCCAACAAACGCAACATCATCGTGCGCTCATCATCGCACCCAATGACAGTTGGGGACAAAATATCGCCACGCAGTTGTCGAAGCAGTGGCGTCAACAACAAGGTGTTGTTGTTGACCGCCTAAACTATACTACTCGCAATAAGTTATCCCAAGAGCTTAAACAACTACTGCGAATTCAAGACTCATACTCACGCGGCTATGCCATCAGAAGTATTCTAGGCACAAAAGATGTCCGAATTATTTCTAGACGACGCCAAGATTTCGATAGTATCTTTCTCATCGCTCAACCGAATATGGCAAGACAGATTCAACCACTATTACAATTTTATTTCGCGGGCGATATTCCAATTTACGCGTTATCTCAACTCTATGATGGTAGTCCTAATCCTACAAAAGATCGCGATCTTAATAGTATCGTTTTTTGCGATATGCCCTGGGTGTTAGAGCCGCAAAAAATGCATCCTACCTACCTTAATACCCTACAGAAACAGAGCCAAAATGTTTGGCCAAAATCCTATCAAAAATACAGTAAACTTTATGCATTAGGTACCGATGCTTATCGTTTGAGTCAATCACTGAATACTATGCAATTACTCCCTGAGTTTGGGATTCGTGCGGCAACTGGGACACTTTATTTAGATGATAATCATATTTATCGCCAACTGATGTGGGCTCAATTTAATCAAGGTAAACCGAGACTTACCCATTAGATGAAACAGATAACACCCAGAAATCCGGTATGGCGACTCACCTGCTTTACCTTCATAATCGTAGCTATCTTCTACAGAATAGTTGATTATGCCAAGTCCTCGTCAAGATCAAGGTTATTACGTTGAGCAACAAGCCAAGCGCTTCCTCAAAAAAAAAGGCTTCATCTACCTGAGTCAACACTTTCAATGTCGATTTGGTGAAATTGATCTAATTATGAAAGATGGTGATACGCTTGTATTCGTTGAGGTCCGATCTCGACAATTGTCCTCATATTCGAATGCCCTAGAAAGCATTTCACTCAATAAACAACGAAAACTGATTAAAGCCATTCATGTCTATCTACACAGCCATCAATTGCCGCATCTCACCGATTGTCGAATTGACATTGTAGGGAAAGATGGAAGCAATAAATTGTACTGGATTCAAAATGCACTTGAGGTACAATACTAACCTTTTCAGCTAACCTACAGTACTCAACATGATGACAGACACTGACTCAAGCGTCCAAGAACGTATCAAAAATCACTTTAACGATAGCATTCAAACTAAAATCCTAGCGATGGACACCCTACTCACACCTATCTCTGAAGCAGGCCAGCTGATGGTCCAAACCTTACTTAACGGCAAAAAAATCTTGTGCTGTGGTAATGGTGGCTCTGCTGCTGATGCGCAACATTTTGCTGCTGAACTATTAAACCGTTTTGAAACAGAACGTCCTAGTTTACCTGCTTTGGCACTCACAACTGACACATCGACACTGACTTCAATTGCTAATGACTACAGTTACGCTGAAGTTTTCTCAAAACAAATCAAAGCACTAGGTCATGAGGGCGACACGCTATTGGCAATCTCAACGAGTGGAAACTCAGATAATGTCACAGAAGCTATTATGGCTGCGCATCAGCGAGGTATGCACGTTGTCACATTAACTGGTGGTAGTGGCGGTGCGATGGCAACCGCACTCACACCTAATGACATTGAAATTAAAGTGCCTGCTGACCGAACGTGTCGCATTCAAGAATGTCATATACTAGCGATTCATTGCTTATGTGATATTATCGATACTGAATTATTTCAAGCATAACACCACGTAAGGACACATCATGCGCCACCTCACCGCTATTTTGTTAAGTTTAATCACTGGTATCATGATCACTGCCTGTGTGCCAACGGCTGTTGTTGTAGGTGCAGCAACAACCAGTTCTGTAGTGTATGACAAACGCGATATAAAAACGGTATTGAATGATAGGAAAACCACACAAACTGCTGTCAATTTAATCAAAGCTGACTCGGAACTAAAAGGACGCTCCAACATTCATATTGCTACTTTTAATCATGTACTGTTGTTAGTTGGGCAAGCTCAAACACCCGAACTCAAAACCCGAGCTTACCAAATTGTATCCAGCGTCAAAGGTATCAGTCGTATCTATAATGAAATTACGGTTTCAGGAGCAACCTCGTCATTACAACACACTAACGATACCTGGCTAACAACTAAAGTTAAAACGGCTTTGATTGCGAAAGCTGGCTTAAAATCCAATCAATTTAAGGTAGTCACCGAAAATAATGTTGTCTACCTCATGGGTTTAACCGGTCATGAACAAGGTGATGAAATCACAAATATCGCTAGGCATGTTGAGGGAGTCACAAAAGTTGTGACGGTGTTCCAGTATATCACTTGAGGATACCCTTATTATGCAGGGATCATTACTACAAACACTGCACCTAGTGGCTATTCTAGCCATTCCACTACTACTGGCCATCACGCTGCATGAAGCTGCACATGGCTGGATGGCCAATAAGCTAGGAGATAATACAGCTCTTCTATTGGGTCGTGTATCGGCAAATCCACTGCGACATATTGATCTCATAGGTACGATCGTTGTTCCTATTATCATCGCTAGCATCAGTCCTTTCATCTTTGGTTGGGCAAAACCCGTACCTGTAAACTGGACAAAGTTAAGAAACCCAAAACGCGATATGGCTCTTGTTGCTATCGCAGGGCCTGGATCAAACTTAGTCATGGCACTCGGTTGGGCTGTCATTGCTAAGATTTGCTATCTATTACTGGGCAATCAGGTTTCCCTTGACCCCAATACCTCTCATACAATTGTAGGGTTATTTTTCCTGGCTGCTTACTTTGGGATTTTAGTGAATTTGGTGCTGATGGTGCTTAACTTAATTCCTATACCCCCCCTTGATGGCAGCAGAGTGGTGGCCAGCTTTCTATCGCCATCTTTATCACGGTGGTATGAAAAAATTGAGCCCTTTGGTTTTTTCATTCTTTTAGGACTCTTATTCTTAGGGCATCTTCAATTTATTCTGATACAACCTGTTATGGCAATCTTATCTTTTATTACGCAAAGCTTAGGTATTCCAAGTTTATCCTAACGCCACATCTAAACCATAGTGTAATGCGGTGGCTTTCATTACATAACGTGTTGCCAGTACCACACCTGGCATCATAGCTTGACGATCCGAACAATCTTGCTGAAGGGTTAAACGCTCTCCGTCTCGACTAAAAATAACTTGCTGATGTGCAAACATACCTGGCATGCGCACAGAATGAATAGGAACACCTTGAACACATTGAGATGCCGGATGGTCCTCTGATGCAATTGTCATTCCGTCCATCCTTTGCGCAGTAGCAATTGCCGTACCAGAGGGAGAGTCAACTTTCATTGGATGATGCATTTCAATAATTTCTGCATGTGGAAAATAGCGAGCAGCCTGCTGAGCCATCTGCATCATCAAAATCGCACTGATCGAAAAATTGGGTGCAATTAAACCTCCTAAAGCTTGTAACTGACATTGCTGCTTCAAATATTCGATATTCGATTCGGATAATCCACTGGCGCCGATGAGTGGTCGAATACCTAAAGTAATCGCTATCTTTGCGTGTCTAAACACACAACCAGGTAATGTAAAGTCAATCAACACATCCGGTAATGCTTGCTTTAAAACAGCCTCTAAATCATCTTCACGATTAATAGTGGCTACAAGGTTTAAATCAGGCTCGTTATCAATTGCTATTACTGTGATACGCCCCATTTTCCCACGAGCACCACTGACAGCGACGCGAATCGGCGAAACGCTCTTAACTGTCTGTTTTTTATTCATAATATCTCTCTTTTTAAAATTACATCAGATACATAGAGGGACATTACAACACATCCGGTCAACTTTCTATATTGATTATTTTTTATACACTATTGACAACCCTAGCCCCAAGACCTACATTATCGGGCACATTTTTATATATTCACTAACCCAAGGAGACCCACAATGTCTGTTTTAGTCGGAAGATCGGCCCCTGATTTTACTGCTGCCGCTGTCTTAGCTGATGGTCAAATCATTGATAACTTCAATTTCTATGAACAAACCCAAGGTAAATACAGTGTTATTTTCTTCTATCCACTAGATTTCACGTTTGTTTGCCCATCAGAGCTGATCGCTATGGATAAAGCTCAACAAGCATTCAAACAACGCAATGTTGAGGTCATCGGCGTTTCAATTGATTCTCAGTTCACTCACAATGCCTGGCGCAACACACCCATTAATAGTGGCGGTATTGGACCTCTACAATACACACTCGTTGCAGATGTGAATCATGGAATTTGCCAAGCATACGACGTTGAACATCCAGAGGCAGGCGTTGCGTTCCGTGGTGCCTTTATCGTCGACCAATCAAACATCGTGCGCTCTCAAATTGTTAACGATCTTCCATTGGGCCGCAACATGAATGAAATCCTACGCATTGTTGATGCACTTCAATTTCACGAAACGCATGGCGAAGTTTGCCCAGCCAACTGGAAAGCTGGTGATGCAGGTATGCAAGCTAATCCAAAGGGTGTGGCTGAATACCTAACAGCTCACGCTGATACACTCTGATCGTATCGTACATACATTCAATGATAAACGGCCTCAAAAGAGGCCGTTTTTTTCTATATCGAAGACTAACTTTCCATAGCCTGATCATATTGATTGATAATCTGACAAAATAATTCGGCCGTTTTAACGGTATCATAAACTGCTGAATGGGCTTCTGATTCATCAAATGGTATTTTTGCCGCTCGTATGGCTTTCGCCAAGACTGTCTTTTTACACGCTAATCCAGCTAATGTAGCCGTGTCAAAACAAGTAAAACTATGGAAGGGCGTTTTTGTAATCCCACATCGCTTTACCGCTGCCATCAAAAAACCCAAATCAAAGTGGGCATTGTGACCCACTAAAACTGCTCGTCGACATCCTGTCTTTTCTAGGGCTTGATTAACATATGTAAATAACTCCTTCAGAACCTCTTGCTCTGGAAGCGCAAACCTAAATGGGTGATCGGGATCAATGTGATTAATTTCAAGTGCTTTAGGATCAATCACTGAACCCTCAAACGGCGTGACATGCGTTGAAAAAGACTTTTGAGGCACCAAGATACCACCCTCCTGGCAGTCCACCCAAACAGCAGCAATTTCTAACAAGGCATGACAAGTATGATCCACTCCACCCGTTTCAACATCAACAACAACCGGCAAATAACCATCAAATCGCTTCTTTATACTAACACTCACTGACACTCTCCTTCCCTTTTCTCTGGTGTTGGTAATTATCTGAGCCAATCATTTTTATTGACCATCCGATCTGTTTACCGGCAAATAATGGTACAAGCTGCTCAGAACCAAAAGATAACTTTTCAGGGACTTCCCATGGCTCCTTGGTTAAAGTAATTTTTCGATCATTTAATGGTAATTGATAAAAACGGGCGCCAAAGTGACTTGCGAAATCCTCCAAACGATCTAAAGCGTGATGTTGCTCAAAAACTGTAGCGTACAATTCTATTGCGGCATGAGCAGAATACACTCCAGCACAACCACAAGCTGATTCTTTCGCATTGACAGGATGAGGAGCACTGTCTGTGCCTAAGAAGAAGCATGACTTCCCACTGGTGGCAGCTTCTACTAAAGCTTGTTGATCTCTAGAGCGCTTGAGTACTGGTAAACAATAGTAATGCGGCTTTACTCCTCCTACTAGCAAGTCATTCCTATTCAGTAGTAGATGCTGTGGCGTAATTGTTGCAGCGACATTTTTGGAGGAAGCGCATACAAACTGAACAGCTGCTTCAGTAGTAATATGCTCCAAGACTATGCGCAGTCGCGGAAACTTCCTTACCAATGGCTCTAAATACTGATCAATAAATCGCGCTTCACGATCAAAAATATCACACTGCTCATCCACCACTTCACCATGCACTAGAAGTGGCAAATCAACCTCTTCCATGACTGATAGAATGGGATCGATACGTGATAGATTTGAAATACCAAACTCTGATCGTGTGGTAGCACCTGCAGGATACAACTTGACCGCTAATACGCAATCAGACTGCTTTGCCGCACGAATGGTTTCTGCATCCATTGACTCTGTTAGATATAGGGTCATACACGGCTGCCATTGATTCTCTTGAGGGATCTGTTTCATGATTCGCTTATAGTAGGCTTGCGCATCGCCAACTGTCAGGATAGGTGATACTAAATTTGGCATCACCATACTACGCATGAAGTATCGTGATTGATCAGCGACCGTGCGTGATAACACTGCACCATCTCGCAGGTGGCAGTGCCAATCATCCGGTGCTCGAATACTGAAAGCTTCCACATCCACCCCCTTTGAAAAGGGGTTATTGTAACGAAAACCATGGAGCCAGTCAGCACAAAGTACTAGGCATTAGTATCAGTAAAAAAACACATATTGCAATCCCTGATATGATGCGGTAGCGTTTCATGTCGATTTTATCGTGACTTTTAAAAATAATTCGAAAGATCCAGTTAAGGAGAAACAATATGGCCATATCCGGTCGAATTTGTGCATTAGCAGGCACACTAGTACTGAGTAGTATCGCCTATGCAGATGATACATCCACCAACTTTGATAATTTATTTTACGAACACATCCCCAGTGTCATCACCGCACCACTATTCGGTGATCAGTCTGCGCAAGATGGATCAGACCTTCTTTACGGGTACTCAGCCACTAATCATGATTTACAATTGCTGAATGCTCATCAATCATTCACAAACTACCTCACCAAAAAAGAGGTCACCAACGATCGTCCTGTGCTTGTATTAGGTGGTGCATTTGAGGGGAACTTCATCATGAATGATGAGTCTGCCGGCTCAACAGATTTCAATAGCTCAATCGGAACTGCAGAATTAGAGACAGCAGCATTTATCAACCCGTGGGTAAGCGGTTTCATCTCGCTAGATTATCAAAACCTGCCAACCGTTACAGGAAATCGTAATCCACAAAATACCATTTACCTCAACATGGGTTACGCAACTATTGGTAACCTAGATGTATCACCCTTCTACCTTTCAATGGGTAAAATGTATATGCCATTCGGACGCTATAACACGGCCATGTGGTCAACTCCTGAAACAGCCTCACTTGCACAGATTCAAGATACGGCAACACTATTAGGCTACTCCAAAAACGGTGTATATGCTGAGGCGTTTGCATATAACACCTATCAAACGTCCAATAATGCTTTCTCTGAAGAAGGTGGAGCAAACCTTGGTTACAAAAATTCAGATGGCAGCTACCCATTCGAAATAGGGGCGAGTTATGTAAGCAACATGGCTGACTCACTCGGCATGCGGGATACCGGCTATGGTGATGATGTATCAACAGATTTCGAAGGTTTTGAAGTCAACAACGTTGATCTTGTTCATGATGTCCCTGGTGCAAATGTCTACGGCTCCGTTGGAATACGTCAGTTCACACTGATTGGTGAATACTTCACAGCCACAGAATCTTTTGATCAAAAGGACCTATCCTTCAACAACGAAGGCGCAACACCAAAAGCACTACAAGCTGAACTGGATTATAGCTTTACAGCATATAACAAACCTTCATTGATAGGCTTTTTATACGGTGAAACCTGGGAATCATTAGCTCTCAACCTTCCTAAAGAAAGCTACAACTTCGTTGCAAGCACCTCTGTTTGGAGGGATACCATTCAGGCAGTTGAGTACAGCTACAATAAAAATTACTCAACCAGTGACAGCGCAACGGGAGATAACTTAGACGGTCCTTCTGCTGGCGGTCATAGCAATGTCGTCACCATGGTTATGGGTTTCTATTTCTAGTACCCAAATATCTTTAAAAAAACCGCAGTTATCTGCGGTTTTTTTTTGCAAGAACACTAAACACTGTTATTTGCACTGACAAAACACTTAGGCTAACATCATGCAGTCATGATCAGCATCACTGTCAAGCGATACTCTGTCTATTAATTAAGCTTGATACCTTAACAAGGAAGCGAAGTAACATGAGCAGCTTCACATTTAATGCACTTCCACAAGCGATGATAGCGTTCATTGATAAACAGTCATCCAACCGTCAACGTCAGCTTGATGAGTGGTTATCCAAACAGTCGAGTTCAACACCGATCCTTCGCATCAATCACCATCAAGCACTCGAACACTCTCAACTAAAACGATGGCTGATAGAAACGGTGATCACTCAGCCCATGAGCCTGGAGCAGCAACTACAGTGCACTCTCAACTACCTACGGTCTCATAACGAGTATCGCATACTCATTATTGAACCCTATGAGATACTTCCCCCATCGACACTGATGGCACTCAAACATCTTGCCTTACAACAAAGTACGTTATGCAAACCACTTCTCCAAATTATATTGTGTGGACATAAAGATCCATGTACAACCATCGTCAATAAGACTATACAAACACTATCACCGAAGACTCAACCTAACCTACTCAACAATACGATTCAGAGTAAGAAGCCACCTCAGAATACCGATCATCAATCCAATCAAGCATCAGTCAATCGCTTTAATCAACATAGTGTAAAATTAATCTCATTAGGTTTGCTCGGGATTTTGATGTACGTACTCTGGCAAGTACAACATCAACCTAAACACACCATTCGTTCTCAACCACTTCATTCCTATCAACAACTGAAAAAAACACCCCCATTGTTAGAAAAAAAGTCGGCAAATCACGACATAAAATCTAAAGCAATAACAACCACTGATACCCCTAGAAAAAATCACTTCACACTACAATGGGCTAATAGCCACGATATTATTGCAACTCAATCACTACAAAAAAAACTTCAACTAAAAGATAGCCAAATTTTACGTGTCATCCAAGATAAAAATGTCCACTTTATTTTAGTCAGTGGCAATTACCCAGATGCTCATCAAGCACAACTAGCTTTAAAAAAATTACCCGAGACACTAAAAAAACATCAGCCATGGGTTCGACCAATTGGTCAAAGATAGTCAACTTTAATCCACCTCAAGATATCTCTCTTGTGAGCCGAAACATATCTTGTTATCCTGATTTTTTATTATTCAATAATAAAAAACTACAAGGCTCACGCTATGACATCGTCACACAATCCCAATCACTACAAGCACTTTAAAGCTCGGTTGTTTGTATTCTCTATCATGTTAATCACTGGTTTTATTGGCCTGCTGATTATGGACCTACATCACAAGATTTTTTGGCCTTATATTCAAATTACATCCGCGCTATTTGCCATATTATCAATATGGCTTTACTGGTACCTGGACAGAAATAGTGATAGTCATATGATCACAACCATATGGCACCAAGTATTACATTGGATTGGCCTACTGATCTTAATTTATCTAGCCACCTTCTTTGTCAGCACAGGCGTCATGGGAACAACACAGGCAGGACTCATGTGCATCAGCTTATTAGCACTTAGTGTTTTTCTAGCCGGCGTCTATACAGATCCGATTTTCTTACTCATAGGAATAACACTCGGTATTTTTGCTGCTGGAGCTGCTATGGTACAAGCCTACCTTTCTGTCATCATGATCCCTGTCATCATTGTCGTTGCTCTTATAATTTATGTTATTTTACATATTCAACGAAAAAGAGCCGAATAACGTGAAAAGATTCTTACTTTATCTACTACTTTTGTCATTAATATCTTCGTCGCATATATCAATAGCCGACACACCACCTAAAACATTAGCACAATGGCTCGAAAGCAGTTTGCCCAAAACGGCTTATCAGCCGCACATTGGCATCATGATTCAATCATCAAAAACTGGAAAAATACTCTACAAAAAAAATGCCTCTCAATTATTTACCCCCGCCAGTATTCAAAAGCTTTTCACAGCCACATCGGCACTACTGTATTTAAAACCAGACTTTACCTATAAAACCACCATAACCACAACCAGTCACCCAGTTAAGCACTCACTCAATGACGATGCTTACTTACAATTTAGTGGAGACCCTTACCTATCATCAAAAGATCTTCTCCAACTATTTACTCAACTAAAGCAAAATGGAGTCAACCGTATTAATGGGACATTATACTTAGATACCTCTATCTTTGACTCGGTTTACTATCCACCTGGTTGGCTTTGGGATGATTTGAGTTACAGCTTCGCTGCTCCTATCAGTGCCGCCAACATCGATCAGAATAAATTCATTCTTCATCTCACCCCTGCCAAGAACATAGGAAGCAACCCAGAATTATCTTCAGATCTCCCATCGAGCATCATCACACTCACTAATCATGTTGTGACTACTGCTCACTATAAAAAAACTTGTCCATTAACGGTCTATAGTGATACGAGCAATCATTACGCCATTGGCGGCTGCCTGGTTCAACCCTGGAAAAAACAACATCGATCACTGGCAATCAGAAACCCTAATCCCTATATTCTCAAAAAAATACAAACGGCAATGAACCAAGCAGGGATTACTACTAAACATGTTGCATTCAAAAAAACACCCCAAGCAGCGACTTATCAATTATCAACGTATCACTCAGCACCGCTCTCAAAAATTGTCAAACAAATGCTTACTCAGTCAGACAATCTTGCTGCTGATACTTTATTAAAAACAATGGGTCATTACTATTACAACGAGCCAGGCACATGGCAAAATGGAATACATGCACTACAACACATTCTTAGTGAACAAACAGGAATTGATTTTCACCTAGCATTACTCACCGATGGCGCAGGGTTATCGCGCTATAACCTAGCATCACCAGAACAATTCTCCCAACTACTTTCTTTCATACAACAACGTTCCACAATTAAAAATGATCTCAAGGCTGCGCTACCAACACCAGGAAAATCAGGTACTCTTGCCCATCGAATGCATCAATACCAGCAATCTAATCGAGTTATGGCTAAGACTGGATCCATGACAGGCATTAGTAGTTTAGCTGGCTATATCAATACCCTACATAACGATAAACTCATTTTTGTTGTTGTAGTCAATGGCTTTGTCGGCCCTTCGAAAAAATACCAGCAGTTTGAAGATAAGCTTTGCCAATACCTTATCACAACCAAAAGTAGCCTTATTTAAACCGCAATAAAAAACAGAAAAACTCAATAGCCTATCTATAGATCTTAATGGCGCTGAGCTAATTTCACGTAGTGCTCAGCCATATAACACAAAAAATCCAGCTCTTTTTCATCGAGTAATCTTATTTGACTAACTGGTGATCCATAATATAAAAAGCCACTTTCCAATTTCTTTCCAGGTGGTACTAACGAACCTGCTCCAATCATACTATCACTTTCAATCACTGCACCATCAAGTATCTTACTACCCATGCCGACTAATACACGGTCTTGTATCGTACACCCATGAATAATTGCTTGATGCCCAACAGTGACATCATCACCAATAATTGTTGCAAAACCCTGGCCAGAAAAAGGCCCTGCATGCGTAGCGTGAATAATAACTCCATCTTGAATACTAGTCCTCTCACCAATTCGTATTGTATTGACATCACCTCTTATGACTGCCCCGGGCCAGATAGAACTACCATGACCTACCTTAACATCCCCTATCACAGTTGAAGCACTATCGATAAAAGCTGTCTCAGCAATATTAGGAAAAATTGATTCAAATGGACGAATTGACATTGATGATACCTTTTTTCAAATGTAATTTATTATAACCAAGCTCAAACGAGAGTTCTAATCGTACTAAGCTATTCCTTGCACCTAAAGATTTTTTTTGATCCAATGATCCTTTCATAGTAATAAGGTAAATACGATGACAACTGCATTACCAGTCTTTAGTACCATTCACGCTCACGATATTGAATCTCAACTATCGACCCTGCTCACTCGGCACCGTGAACAAATTACCACATTATTGAAAAACATGGAGACACCCACTTGGGAGACGCTTATGGCGCCTCTAGAAAAACACAGTGCTGAACTTCATAATTTCTGGAGCCCAATCTCACACTTGCATAATGTCAAAGACTCAGAAGATCTTCGAACTGCCTATTTAGCTTGCCTACCTAAGCTGTCTGAATTTTCCACCTGGCTGGGTCATCATCATGGATTATTTGAGGCATTACACCAATTAAAAGCCTCAGAGCACTTCAATCATCTAGACACTGCACAACAAACTATTATTAATAATGAACTACGTGATTATAAGCTGGCGGGCATCGATTTATCTCCAACTGATAAAGAACGCTATGCAACGATCGCTACTGAACTATCGACACTCTCAACTCAATTTGAAGCCAACCTGCTAGACACCACAGATACCTGGCAACACCTTGTGACTGACCAGCACGAACTAGAGGGCCTGCCAGAACGCTTCATAAAAACAGCCAAAAGGAAAGCCAGTGAATGCGGGAAAACTGGCTGGCTACTGACTCTAGATGCACCGTCATACATCACCGTCATGCAACATGCTAAGAATAGCTCTTTGAGAGAGAAGCTTTATCATGCTTATTGCACTCGTGCATCAGATCAAGGCCCGCATAATCCGAATAATGATAACTCAAGATTAATGCATCGAATTCTTACGCTAAACTTAGAGCTTTCCCAATTATTAGGCTTTAACAATACTGCAGAGTATTCACTAGCCACTAAAATGATCGATCATCCCGAAGAGGTACTAGAATTCATAGATAATTTACTCAAAGCATCACAACCTCAGGCCCAAAGAGAATTTGAAACGTTACAACACTATGCTCAATCTGAACTTAAACTGGATCACTTAAATGCCTGGGATATTGCATATGCTAGCGAACAATACCGACATCAATACTATGATATATCCGACGAGATGTTACGCCCCTATTTTCCTGCATCTCAAGTAATACAGGGTTTAATGACTATTGCGGAACGCTTATTTCACCTTAAAATTACTGAATGTTTTACTTTTGACTCTTGGCATGATGATGTTCAGTGTTATCAAGTCACCGATCAATCAGGTAACCTCATTAGCTACTTCTACCTCGACCTCTATGCTCGGAATAACAAACGAGGCGGCGCGTGGATGGACGATTGTCGCAACAGGCATCTCTCTGACCACAACACCCTTGAGCACCCTGTAACTTTTGTTACCTGTAATTTTATGCCGCCCTCTGAAGATACTCCAGCCCTACTGTCACATGATGATGTAGTCACACTCTTTCATGAGTTTGGCCATGCAACGCAACACATGCTTACACAGATTAATTATTTAGGCGCAAGTGGTATTACTGGAATTCCTTGGGACGCTGTTGAAGTCGCAAGCCAGTTTCTTGAAAACTATGCCTGGCAAGAAGATTGCCTACAACTACTCTCTAAACATTACCAAACCGGTGAATCATTACCCACCGAGCTTTTTGCAAAAATGCAACGCGCAAAAGATTTCCAGTCTGCAATGGGCATGATTCGTCAATTGGAATTTTCGTTATTTGACTTTCGTTTGCATATGGAGTTCGACCCAGAGCAACCCGATGCCATTCAAGCGTGCTTAGATAGCGTACGATCAAGAACCAGCTTGTACCCACTTCCCAAATACAATCGTTTTCAACATGGATTTAGCCATATCTTTGCAGGCGGTTATAGCGCCGGATATTACAGCTATAAATGGGCTGAAGTGATGGCCGCAGATATCTTTTCAGTATTTGAAAAAAACGGGCATTTTGATCCTACCACTGCTCAGCGTTACAAAGATACCTTCCTCGCATTGGGCGGCTCAATACCTCCACTCGATATCTTTATTAAAATGTGTGGTAGAAAACCATCTACAACCGCTTTACTCAACCAATTAGGTATTGCTGCCGAAACAACATTGTAGAAAAAAAAAGCAGGGCTTTTACGCTCTGCTTTCTATATCACTCGATTAAACGGTAATGAAACTAGCCAACCGTGTCTGGCTTTTCTTGGTTCTCAGCACGAATACGGTCAAAGACCTCTTCGCGATGTACAGATACATCACGGGGAGCATCAATACCAATACGAACCTGATTGCCTTTTACTTCCAGTACGCTGAGCTTAATCTCACCATCATTTATTATCAGCCTTTCGCCAATAGATCTTGTTAAGACTAACATGAGCCTCTCCTTCATTATGCTCTGACCTAGGCTGTGGCCTAGGTACCTCATTGATTCATGCAGTGCATCAGATGAATCGATACTCACTAATCATGGATAATACACGACAGTTACTTTTGACTAAGAAACCATCATGAGCAGTTCAAAATTAGCTCAAATCTGGTGCAGCATGTGCACGCATTATACTGCTTGGACATATAATAGCAAGCTTGCAACATCAGTTTATACTTAGGGTAAGCTTAATTAAAGTCAAATAAAAACGACTTTTTACCCTATTTCTGATAAACTGAACATACATTTTTCATACAAGATCACCTGCATTATGTCATCGTATCTCGATAAAACTATTTCCTTTATGGGCCTGATGGAAACATTAAAAAATGAGCTAAGGCATAGCTGGACTTCATCCGGGCGACAAGAAAGTGTCGGCGAGCATTCATGGCGTTTAGCCTTGCTCATTATGACCATTCACCCTCACCTTTCACACCCCATTGATCTACAACGCGCACTGAAAATGGCTATTATTCACGACTGTGTCGAAGCAATCGCTGGCGACATCCCTGTATTTGATCTTGTGACCCAAGAGGATCATGACAACAAACAAGCGCGTGAAGAAGCCGCTATTTTACACATCGCATCATTATTAGGTGACCCAACTGGTAATGAAATAAAAACTCTTTGGTTTGAATTTGAAGAACGAAAAACGTACGAAGCAAAAGTTGTTTATGCTCTGGATAAATTAGAATGTAAAATTCAACACAACGAAGCAGATATATCGACTTGGAATGAACGTGAAAAAGCACTCTCGATTGACTGGGAAGATGACCTTTATGACTGTGATAAAACCATTCTCGAATTACGCGATCATATTTATAAAACCAGCCTGAAAAAAGTTAATGCTCATCATGCACACCTCCCCGAGGATGAACTCGTTTAACGACCTCATCCGCAACTAGCACAATATCTGCCCCACGCAAAGCAAATAATCCGTTAGTGATCACGCCTGGAATTTGATTAATCTTTTGTTCCATAGCCATAGGCTCACTGAGGTCTAGCTGATAAATATCAAGTATGACGTTACCGTTATCGGTGACAAACCCTTCTCTATACTCAGGATGTCCACCCAATCGCACCATTTCACGAGCAACAAAACTTCGCGCCATCGGCAAGACTTCTATAGGCAACGGAAATTTACCGAGGCAAGACACCGCTTTACTAGCGTCAACAATACAAATAAATTGCTTGCTAGCAGAAGCAATGATTTTCTCCTGAGTCAAAGCTCCACCACCGCCTTTAATTAAGGATAAATAAGGGTTAAATTCATCAGCACCATCAATATAAATATCCACTGCAGCGACATGATTTAACTCTGAGGTAGTAATACCATGCTTGTCTAACAAAGCACGGGTCAACTTAGAGCTTGGTATAGCTGACTTAATCTGATGCTTAACACCAGCTAATGCTTCTATAAAATACTCTACAGTAGACCCTGTACCGATACCAATGACTCCATCAACAGGAATATACTCGAGTGCAGCTTGAGCAACCATTTGTTTTTGCTGTTTAGTCTGCTTGTTCTTAAACATGATCTATTCCTCAATTAATGTGCAACTTCCCAATTAGACCCCACACCAATATCAACAATCAGTGGAATCGTTAAAGCTGTGACTTGCTCCATGGATTGTCGAATCAGGGCAACTGCCGCCTCTTGATCGGATCTACCTACCTCACATACTAACTCATCATGTACCTGCATAATCAATGTCACCTCTAACTGCTCTTCTAAAAGAGACCGTTGCAATTTAATCATAGCCAACTTAATTAAATCTGCAGCAGTGCCTTGCAATGGAGCATTAATTGCAGCTCGCTCAGCCGCCTTCCTTCGCATCGCATTCGATGAATGAATCTCAGGTATGACTAATCGACGCCCCAATAATGTGGTCACATAACCGTGATCAGCTGCTTGCTGACGAGCTGACTCCATGTAATCTAATACGGCAGGGGAGCGCTCAAAATAAGCATCGATATAATGCTGTGCTGATTGTCGATCCACATTGAGCTGTTTTGACAGACCAAAAGCTGACATCCCGTACAATAACCCAAAATTAATGGCCTTAGCATGCCGTCTTTGATCTGCCGTCACTGACTCAACAGAAACACCAAATACTTCTGCAGCAGTTGACCGATGAATATCCAATCCTTGTTCAAAAGCCGAAATCATTCCCTGATCTTTTGAGGCATGCGCCATAATGCGCAACTCCACTTGAGAGTAATCTGCTGCGACAATCACCTTTCCATCAGGTGCAACAAAAGCCTGCCTAATACGGCGCCCCTCTTCAGTCCGAACTGGAATATTTTGCAAATTTGGATTATTAGATGACAAACGTCCTGTCGAAGTAACTGCCTGATTATAATGAGTATGAACCCGGCCTGTTACTGGATTGACTTGCTGTGGTAGCTTATCCGTGTAGGTCGATTTTAATTTTGCCAAGCTACGGTATTGCACAATAACGTGGGGCAAAGGATAGTCGGCCGCGAGTTCTTGTAGCACTGCTTCGGCTGTCGATGGCTGCCCTTTGGGTGTCTTTTTGATAATAGGCAAATTAAGCTTCTCAAATAATACCTCTTGCAGTTGTTTTGGTGACGCTAGATTAAAAGGCGCCCCCGCAAGTTGATAAGCCTCCTGCTCTAGATGCTCAATACGCACTGACAAATCTTGGCTTTGCACAGATAATAATTCAGTGTCTAATAGTACGCCTTGATATTCCATCTGCATTAATACTGACAATAAAGGCTGCTCGATATTGTCATACACTGAGCGCAAGGTTGGCTCCTCGTTGAGAGCTTGATCAAACTTCATGAATAATTGTAATGTAATATCAGCATCCTCTGCAGCATACGGCGCAGCGATATCTAGTGAAATTTCATTAAAAGTTTTCTGTTTAGCGCCTTTTCCGGCCACCGACTCAAAGGTTATCGTTTGATGTCCTAAAAATTTTTCTGCCAGAGTATCCATATCATGTCGAACGGTGACATTATTTAGAACATAGGATTGCAACAAAGTATCCTCACATCGCGCTAGAATTTCCAGGCCATAGCGACGTAAAACTTTCCAATCGTATTTTATATTATGACCAACAACACGTCGTGATTTATCTTGCAAAATTGGCATCAACTGCTGTAACACCCACTCTGTTTCCAGTTGTTTAGGTGCTTGCGGATAGTCATGCATCAGAGGAATATAAGCCGCCTCACCAGACGCAACTGCTAATGACACACCAACGAGTTGCGCTGACATATCGTCTAAACTGGTTGTTTCAACGTCTAATGCAAAAACAGTCGCGGCCTGAATTTTCTGGATCCATAGTAAACACGCTTTCTCAGTTAAGACAACGTCATAACGCTTTAACTCAGTTACCCCTGAATCGACTATTACTTCATCAGAATTATTATCTGACAACTCTTTAAGCCACGTAGAAAATTCAAGCGTTGCATACCATTGTTTGAGAACTGCATGATTTGCAGGCGACATCACACAGCGATCTAACGAAGAAGGTAGCGGTACCATACATTGTATAGTGACAAGCTCTTGTGACAGTGACAATTGCTCTAAATGAGCCCGTAAATTCTCACCTACTTTTCCTGAAATAGCCTGCGCATGTTCAGTGATATTGCTGACAGTCTCATACTGCTGCAACCATTTCACTGCAGTTTTTGGCCCCACTTTTGGTATTCCTGGCACATTATCAGAGGTATCACCAATTAAGGCTAAATAGTCAATCATTTGATCAGGACGAACACCAAACTTCTCTTCAACACCCCGAGTATCTAAAACTTGATGTGTCATGGTGTTGACTAAGGTCACCCGCTCATTAACCAACTGTGCCATGTCTTTATCTCCAGTAGAGATCAAAACATCTTGACCCTTTTTTGAAAATTGAGAGGCCAATGTTCCAATAACATCGTCTGCCTCAACACCGGGGACTTTAATGAGAGGAAACCCCATGGCCTCTATGATGTCATGCAAAGGTTCAATTTGTTGGGACAACTCTTCAGGCATCGCCGCACGATTAGCCTTGTATTCAGCGTACAGCTCGTGACGAAAAGTTTTACCTTTGGTATCAAAAACAACAATAACATTTGAGCCAGGATAATCTTTTAACAAGCGTCTCAACATATTGATAACGCCGTATATGGCACCGGATGGAAAACCCTGCTGGGTTGTTAATGAGGGCATTGCATAATATGCGCGAAACAAATAAGAAGAACCATCAACCAATACCATTGGTGTATCTTTAACCATACTGACTACCTTCATGAATATCGCAAGGAAGTATAGCGTGTTTACTGGAGGTAGAGCTACGATTCTTTTTAATGACCTTAGATTGAATACCGTTTAAACTGTCGCACTTTGATATGAACAGTAGTACCTCATATGATTCAAAAACGATCACTTTCTCCTAATGGTTTATTATTCACCTCTGTCAGTGCTATCTTAGGATCAGGTTGGATGTTCTCCGCCTACTACACCTCGCAGCTCGCTGGTCCTGCTGCAATCATTTCCTGGATTATAGGTGGTATTGTACTGGCTATTATTGCCTTCACTTTTGCTGAAATTAGCGCCATGCTACCGCTGACAGGATCCAGTGTTCGTGTGCCGCAATATACTCACGGAACATTAGTTGCTTTTATATTTTCCTGGTTTATCTGGCTATCTTATACCGCTTTAGTACCCACAGAAGTTCAGGGAGTTATTCAATACCTGACTATTTTTTTTCCATCTCTAGCTATGCCCGAGACAGGGCAATTGACTCACCAAGGTTACCTAACAGCAACCATTCTAATGTTGCTGATCAGTAGCATTAATATCTACTCTTTACGATGGCTCATTCATGCAAATAATATGCTGACAGTAATGAAAATCATCTTACCTTTGATAATTGTGATCAGCATATTTATCGTAGCAACACTTCGCCATCACCCGATATATCCAAGAAGCTCTTTCTCTCCTTATGGATTTCATGGCGTTTTCGCCGCAATAGCTTCAGGTGGGATTATTTTTGCATTCAATGGCTTCAAACAAGCCTGCGAAATGGCAGGAGAGGCTAAAAATCCTGGTAAAGCACTGCCGTATGCCATTATTGGATCCATTACTATTTGCCTGGTCATTTATCTACTCCTTCAGTTTGCATTTTTAGCATCGCTACAGCCCAGCAAT
>MDTC01248002.1_pt1 | contig 23059 bp, 18 predicted proteins | sample 811181 | NCBI WGS metagenome assembly MDTC01 (sample SAMN05326644, study PRJNA326480) | marine metagenome | isolation source: seawater | place: Pacific Ocean: North | collected 2011 | reverse complement strand
GCGACGACAGTCGTAAGGGTGGATGCCGCGAGCCGGTGCACCTGCCAGAAGCCGTCGGCGTCGACACGGAACCGGCGGGGACCGACGTGTTCGACGATGACGTCGTTGCTGCGGCGGGCCGCGCGTCCCTTCCGAGCCGCGTCTGTGCTCGGGTGCACGAGAATCCGGACATGCCCATCAGCGGGCTGGACGAGGTCGACGCGCCCGGGTGCAGGACGCCCGAGAGCTGCGGCTGCCCGCTCGATTGCCGCGGTTGCCAGCGGCAGAGTCTCGGTCGGGATGACGCGGTGGCTCCGCGCCGCATAGGCACCTACGCGTCCATCGTCGTCCACGTGCAGCGAGACCCGGGTTCGCCATCGCGTGCCATCGGGCTGCTCGGCAACGACGTGGTTGCCGACGGATGCCGCGCGTGGCCCCTCGAACTCGACGGGGGGCTCCAGGCGGCCGGTGCGCTGCAGCGCCGTCGCGAGGATGTGGCGCTTGATCTCACGCTGGTGGGCGAGATCGATGTGACCGAACTCCGCGCCGCCGGGGCGATCCGCGGGGTCGCGGTCGATGTCTGCCTCGGGCCAGATATGGCGTTGGCGGTGGGGCGATGCATCCGTCCCCTCGACGGTCTCGGCCCGCCAGAACGACGGCTTCGAGACATCCGTCAGCCGAGCCCGCACCCGTTCGCCCGGAATCGCGTCGGCAGTGAACACCACCCGACCGTCGAGTCTGCCCACGAAGACCCCGCCGTGAGCGGCATCCGTGATCTCGAGGTCGACGATCTGTCCCACGTCGCCGGTCATGCATCGAGCATCTCATGGCCCGCTACCGTGGAACGATGCGCGTCCTGCTGGCATCCACCTCCCCCGCCCGGCGCGCGTTGCTGCGCCAGGCCGGTATCGAGCCGCTGACCATGGCCCCGGAGGTTGACGAGGACGCCGTGATCCACGCCGTGGAGGCCGCCGAAGGGCGCACACTGCCGCCCGACGAGCATGTCCTGCTGCTCGCGCGTCGCAAGGCCCTGGATGTCGTTGCGCGGCTTGCGCTCGAGGACGCCGACTTCGACGGGCTCGTCATCGGCGGCGACTCGATGTTTGAGCTCGACGGGCTCGTGCTCGGCAAACCGCACGAGCCTGCCATTGCGACCGAACGCTGGCACGCGATGCGGGGCCGCACCGGCATCCTCCACTCCGGGCACAGCGTATATCGGGTCATCCCGGGTCGAACACCCGTCGAAGCCCATGCGGTGGCTCACGCCTCGGTGACGTTCGTCGAGGACGTGACGGATGCCGAGATCGAGGCCTATGTCGCTACCGGCGAACCGCTGGCCGTGGCCGGCGCGTTCACGGTCGACAGCCTCGGCGGTCCGTTCATCTCCCGCGTCGAGGGCGACCCCTCGACGGTGGTCGGGATGTCACTGTCGACGCTGCGAAAACTGGCTCGAGAGCTCGGAGTCGCGTGGACCGAGCTGTGGAATCGCTCGGAAGAATCAGCGGAGCATCCGTAGACCTCGCTGCACGTTCATCGGCCTTTCTTGTCGAAACAATCCAATTTCGCGCCTGGGGGCCTCGGTAGGCTGACATCCATGCCTCACATCGCCAAGGTCCTCGTTGCGAACCGCGGCGAGATTGCCGTACGCATCATCCGCGCAGCACGGGACGCCGGCAAGGGGTCGGTGGCGGTGTACGCCGACCAGGATCGCGATGCTCTGCACGTCCGCCTCGCTGACGAGGCCTACGCGCTCGATGGCTCGACGAGCGCCGAGACGTACCTCTCGATCGACAAGATCCTGTCGGTCGCGCGGCGTTCGGGAGCCGACGCGGTCCACCCCGGGTACGGATTCCTGGCAGAGAATGCCGACTTCGCTCGCGCGGTGATCGCTGCGGGACTCACCTGGATCGGCCCGTCACCGGAAGCCATCGAGGCTCTGGGCGACAAGGTCACCGCACGCCACGTCGCCGAAAAGGTCGGAGCGCCCCTCGCCCCGGGCACGCCAGGCCCCGTCTCCGGCGCCGACGAGGTTCTCGCGTTCGTTGATACCCATGGGCTGCCGATCGCGATCAAGGCCGCGTACGGCGGTGGCGGGCGCGGCCTGAAGGTCGCCCGCTCTCGCGACGAGGTTGCCGAGCTGTTCGAATCCGCGACGCGGGAGGCGATCGCAGCATTCGGGCGCGGCGAGTGCTTCGTCGAGAAGTACCTCGACCGGCCCCGGCACGTTGAGACCCAGTGCCTCGCGGATGCCGAGGGCACTGTCGTCGTGATCTCGACCCGCGACTGCTCGCTGCAGCGGCGTCATCAGAAGCTCGTGGAGGAAGCACCCGCACCGTTCCTCTCCGATGAGCAGCACCGCATCCTCGTCGAGTCGTCGAAGGCGATCCTGCGCGAGGTGGGTTACCTCGGCGCCGGCACCTGCGAGTTCCTCATCGGAGCTGACGGCACGATCTCGTTCCTGGAGGTCAACACGCGTCTGCAGGTCGAGCATCCGGTCTCGGAGGAGGTCACGGGCATCGATCTCGTCCGCGAGCAGTTCCGCCTCGCCGAAGGCGAAGCGCTCGGCTACGACGACCCTGCAGCGGTCGGCCACTCCATTGAGTTCCGCATCAACGGCGAGGATCCGGGCCGGAACTTCCTGCCCCAGCCCGGCGACATCCACGTTTTCAAGACCTTCGGTGGTCCCGGCATCCGCCTCGACTCGGGCGTGACCGCCGGTGATTCAGTGAGCGGCGCCTTCGACTCGCTGCTCGCGAAGATCATTGTCACCGGTCGTGATCGCGCCGAGGCGCTGGATCGCGCTCGGCGCGCGCTCGACGAGTTCGAGGTGGCGGGGATGCCGACAGTCCTGCCCTTCCACCGCAAGGTGGTACGCGACCCCGCCTTCACTGCCGAGGACGGTCAGTTCGGCGTCTACACGAGCTGGATCGAAACCGCGTTCGATAACGACATCCCGGCGTGGGATGGCGAAATCGGCGCGCCCCGTGCGGAAGAGTCCCGGCACACCGTGGTCGTCGAGGTCGCCGGGAAGCGCCTGGAGGTGAGCTTGCCCGACCGCGTCGTGACAGCCCCTGCCGGCCGCGGGCGCCCCGCCGCCGTGCCGCCGTCGCGGCGCTCACACACCGCAAGCGCCGTGTCGGGCGCCTCTGGCGACGCCGTCATGGCGCCGATGCAGGCGACGGTTGTGAAGATTGCCGTCGAGGACGGTCAGCAGGTCGTCAAGGGCGACCTCGTTCTCGTCCTCGAGGCGATGAAGATGGAGCAGCCGATCCAAGCGCACAAGGACGGCGTCATCGGCGCGATCAACGCCACGCCCGGCACGACGGTGTCAGCCGGGCATCCGTTGCTCACGATCTCCTGAGCTGAGTCGAAAGTTCGGTCGCGCCTACATGCGGGTTCGGTCTGTGCCGACCCGCACCAGGGCGCGACCGAACGGAACACGACGACGTTCAGTCGCGCCTACATGCGGGGTCGGCGCACCGACACCCGCACGAGGGCGCGACCGAAGAGGTGACGCACAACGCTCAGTCGCGGCTATCTGCGAGTCCGAGCACCGCACACCCGCACGACGGCGCGACCGAAGGGCTGAGGCCCGACCGAAGAGGTGAGGCGCGAGCGAACGGAAGAGCAGGCCTACTCTTCGGGCTCGTCGCGGTCGACGATGTGCATCGCCCGGGCGGCGTCAGTGATCGTGCCGGCCAGCGACGGGTAGACAGCGAAGACGCGCGAGACCTGATCGACAGTGAGGCGGCGCTCGACGGCGATCGCGATCGGGTAGATGAGTTCGGAGGCACGGGGTCCGACGATGACGCCACCGACGACCGTGCCGCTGCCCTCGCGGGCGATGAGCTTCACGAAACCGTCGGAGATTCCCATCATCTTGGCCCGCGGGTTGGACGAGAGCGGCAGCTTATGGACGACACCGCCGATGCGGCCGGCGTCAATGTCTGCCACGCCCCATCCGACTGTTGCGATCTCGGGCGCCGTGAAGATGTTGGCGGTGATGCGGCGCTTTTCGAGCGGGATGACGACGTCCCCGAACGCATGGAAGACGGCGGTGCGCCCCTGCATCGCCGCGACCGACGCCAGGGGGAAGAAGTTCGTGCAGTCGCCGGCAGCATAGATGTTCGGGACTGACGTCCGTGCCACCCGGTTGACGCGAATGTGACCGCTCTGTGTCAGCTGCACCCCAGCCTGCTCCAGGCCTATGCCCGCGGTGTTCGGAATCGATCCGACCGCCATCAGGCAGTGGCTCCCCTCGACGCGGGTGCCGTCCGAGAGCGTCACGACAACGCCGTCCCCCTCCCGCACCACGGACTTCGCGCGGGACTTCGGCAGGAGTGTCATCCCGCCGCGCAGGAAGACGCTCTCGATCACGGCAGCGGCATCCTTGTCTTCGCCGGGGAGCACCTGGTCGCGACTGGAGATGAGCGTGACCTTGGAACCCAGGTTCATGTACGCCGATGCGAACTCCGCACCGGTAACGCCCGAGCCGACCACGATGAGGTGCTCCGGCAGCGTCTTCATGTCGTAGAGCTGCGTCCAGGTCAGGATGCGTTCCCCGTCGGGCTTGGCACTGGGAAGCTCACGCGGCGAGGCGCCCACGGAGATCACAAGCGTGTCGGCCTCGATGCGGTCGAAGTCCGTGCCGCCGGGACCCGTGGAGACGACCACGGCGTTGTCATCCTCGACGCGGCCGTGTCCCTCGAGGATCGTGACGCCTGCCTGCAGCAGGGAAGCTCGCATGTCCTCGGACTGCTGGCGCGCCAGGGCGAGGAGCCGCTTGTTGACCTGTGCGAGGTTGATCGCGATCTCAGGCTTGAGCGGGCGACCGTCGCCACCCTTGGCGAACAGCTGAACACCGAGCTCCCCCGCGTCGGCGATCGCGACAGCGGCGTCAGCCGTCGCGATGAGCGTCTTGGACGGTACGACGTCGGTGATGACCGCCGAGCCGCCGACACCGGCCCGCTCGACGAGGGTGACGTCCGCCCCCAGCTGCGCTGCCGCGAGCGCCGCCTCGTAGCCGCCGGGACCACCGCCGATGATCGCGACGGATTGGGTGCGCTCGAAGCTCGAAGACATGCGTCCATTGTTTCAGCAAGCCCCCGTTGTTCCCGCCAGTCACGGGTTCCTAGAGTGGGAGCATGTCAGACACGCTGAGCAACCCGCTCGATGATCCTCACGCCGACCCCTTCGAGGTCGCGCGAACCGCAGCAGCCGATATCGCTCGCCTCACCGGCGTCGAGCACCACGACATCGCACTGACTCTAGGGAGCGGCTGGGGCAAGGCAGCCGACCTCATCGGCGAGACCGTCGCGACGATTCCGGCGACGGATGTCACGGGCTTCAGCAAGCCCGCCTTGGAAGGCCACGTGGGTTCGCTACGCAGCATCCGTACTCCCAAGGGCAAGCACGTGCTCGTGATCGGCGCACGCACCCACTACTACGAAGGCCACGGGCCGCGCCGCGTCGTGCACAGCGTGCGTACGGCTGCCGCGACCGGCGCCAAGACGATGGTGCTCACCAACGGCGCCGGCGGCATCAAGCCGTCCTGGAAGCCGGGACAGCCGGTTCTCATCAGTGACCACATCAACCTGACCGGCGCATCGCCGCTGGAAGGCGCGACCTTCATCGACCTCACCGACCTCTACTCCGTGCGACTGCGTGACGTTGCCCGAATGGTGGATCCGACACTCGACGAAGGCGTGTACTGCCAGTTCCGCGGGCCCCAGTACGAGACTCCGGCCGAGGTGCGGATGGCAAAGACCATCGGCGGACACATTGTCGGGATGTCGACAGCGCTCGAGGCTATCGCCGCTCGTCAAGCAGGGATGGAGATCCTCGGGTTCTCGCTCATCACGAACATGGCTGCCGGCATCCAGACGACCCCGCTGAGCCACCAGGAAGTCATCGAGGCCGGCAAAGCGGCAGAACCGGTGATCTCGGCGTTGCTGGCGCGCGTCATCGGCGAGCTGTGATGAGTGTGGTCGACGCCGCTCGGGTCTGGCTCGAGCAGGATCCCGATCCGGACACCCGAGCCGAGCTTGCCTCGCTCCTCGAGGCGGCTGATGCCGGCGACGCTGCTGCGCTCGGCGAGCTGGAGGATCGCTTCGGCACCCGCCTCGCCTTCGGAACCGCGGGGCTTCGCGGTGCTCTGGGCGCCGGTTCCAACCGGATGAACCGGGTCCTCGTGACACAGGCCGCGGCAGGGCTTGCCGCATACCTGCGCGAGCGAGCAGGAACCGACGCCACGCCGCGCGTAGTGATCGGATACGACGGACGCCGAAACTCCGATGTCTTTGCTCGCGACTCCGCGGAGATCTTCGCGGGCGCAGGCTTCGAGGCGGTGCTGCTGCCACGGCTGCTGCCGACCCCCGTGCTCGCGTTCGCCGTGCGCCACCTGGATGCCGCAGCCGGCGTCATGGTGACGGCATCCCACAACCCGCCCGATGACAACGGCTACAAGGTGTATCTCGGCGGCGTCGACGCGGGTTCGCAGATCGTATCCCCCGCGGATGCCGAGATCGCGACGCACATCGAGGCGGTGGCTGCCGGCGACATCCGTGATCTGCCGCGCAGTTCGGCGTACGAGATCGCACCGGAGTCGGTGGTGGACGCCTACGTCGGGGCGACCGCCGCGGTCGCGCCGGCGGGTCCCGGCGCGACCGGGATGCGGTGGGTCTACACCGCCATGCACGGCGTCGGGTGGGAGACGCTCGCCCGCATCCTCGACGCTGCCGGGTATCCGGCGCCGACGCCGGTGACCGCCCAGATCGAGCCCGACGGGCGGTTCCCGACCGTGTCGTTCCCAAACCCCGAAGAGCCCGGGGCGATGGACCTTGCCTTCGAGACGGCTCGGCAGGTCGGGGCGGAGTTCATCCTCGCCAACGACCCAGATGCTGATCGACTCGCCGTTGCGGTGCCCGACCCGGCCGCGCCGGAGGAGTGGCGGCGCCTGACCGGGAACCAGATCGGGCTGCTCCTCGGGTGGCGCGCGGCGCGGGCGGCGGATGCGGCATCCGGTGCAACCCTCGCCTGCTCCCTGGTGTCTTCACCAGGCCTCGCTGCCGTCGCCGAGCACTACGGGCTGGGCTTTGCGGCAACCCTCACCGGGTTCAAGTGGATCTCCCGTGCCCCGGGAATGATCTACGGGTTCGAGGAGGCTCTCGGCTACCTCGTGAACCCCGAGACCGTACGCGACAAGGACGGGATTTCGGCGGCGGTCGCGATGCTGGGGATGATCGCCGAAGCGCGAGCATCCGGTCGCACGGTCGGTAACCTGTTGGCCGAGTTCGACGAGACATTCGGCGCGTTCGCCAGCGACCAGATCTCGCTGCGGGTGAGCGATCTGTCGCTGATCGGCCGGATGATGTCGGCGCTGCGGGCAGCTCCCCCGGCGGCGATCGGCGGCGTGACGGTGGCGCGGATCGACGACCTGCTGCACGGGGTCGACGGCCTTCCGCCCGGCGACGTGCTCCGCCTGTGGCTTGAGGACGGGTCTCGCATCATCATCCGGCCCAGCGGCACCGAGCCCAAGCTCAAGGTGTATCTCGATGTTCGCGCAGAGACGGCCGACGCGGCATCCACCCGCCTGACCGATCTGGCCGCCGGCGCGCGCGACTTGCTCGCCGCCGTCAGCTGACGGGGCCGCAGCCAACTCCTCGAATCCGGGTCTGGGGCGCAGCCGCGGCGCCGCGAACGCGCGGTTTGCCGGCGATGTTGAGGAGTTGGCTGCGGGTCACAGCTGGCGCTGGCGGGCGTGGACGACCTCGAGAAGGTCGACGAACAGCGGATGCTGGGGTGTCAGGCCCGTGATCCGAGTCACGGTGGCGGCGGCATCCGTATCGCGAAGCAGCTGCTGCAGCTCCTGGGACTGCGGGTCGTCCGGGTCGTCGAACTCTAAGGCAGCACCGACAGCCGCGAGCAGTCCCGACACCGACATCCCCCGCTCCGCGGCCTCAGCGGCAGGGCCGATGAATCGCTCGTGCCGCGACAGCTTGCGCAGCGGCTGGCGCCCGACCCGGCCGACGGTGTCGGGCAGCGCAGAGTTCTGGAATCGCCGCAGGATCGTCGCCCGATAGTCGGCGAGCTCTTCGACGGGCAGTTCGTGCTTGGCCGTCAGAAGCGCCGAGGTCTCTTCGAGCGCCGCGATCACCTGACCTGCGATCGAGGGATCGGCGAGAGTCTGCGCGATCGTCACGTGCCCGGCGCGAGCGCCGAGGTACGCGGCTGCGGCGTGCCCGGTGTTGACGGTGAAGAGCTTGCGCTCGATGTAGGGCGCGAGGTCGTCGACGAAGTGGGCGCCGGGAATCTGCGGCGGGTCGTCGCCGAACGGCGGCCGCTCGATGGCCCATTCGAAGAAGGGCTCGACGGTGACATCCACCCCGGCACCCTCAGGCTGTGCCGGCACGATTCGGTCGACGGCGGTGTTCGCGAAGACGGCCCGGGCCTGGAGGTCAGTCCAGCTCTCCCCCGCGGCTGCGGCGACCTCATCCCGCAGCAGGTCGGTTGCGTTGATGGCATTCTCACACGCCATCACGTGGAGCGCCGCCTGCGCGGCCTCCCGCGCGGCGAGCCCTGCGGCGATGTGCGGGGCGACGAATCGAAGGACAGTCGGACCCACAGCGGTCGTTACCACGTCGGCCGTCGCGATCTCAGCCACGAGAGCATCGGGGTCGGTGGCGGAGTTGATCGCCCGAAACCCCGTCACCGTCTTGTCGACACCACCCTCGCCGACCTCGTGGACGGTATACGACGATGCCGCGTTGATCGCATCGACCAGGGGCGCCGCGACATCCGAGAACACAAGCTCGTAGCCGCCCTCGTGGAGCAGCAGCCCCACGAAGCCGCGTCCGATGTTGCCCGCGCCGAAGTGGACGGCCTTCATGACTGCCTCCTCCTCAGACGCCGGCGGCGGAGACGATGGCGAACAGGTCGTCGCTTGTCGCGGCAGCCTTTAGTCTTGCGACGTCATCCTCGTCGGAGAACAGGATCGCGATCTGCGACAGGATCTCGAGGTGCTCATCGCCGACACCGGCGATACCGACGACGAAGGTCACGGTTTCGCCGTCCCAGTCGACGCCGCCGTCGTACCTGACGACGGACAGGGCCGACGCGAGGATGGCGTCCTTGGCGTCGTTCGTGCCGTGCGGGATCGCAAGCTCATTGCCCATGTAGGTCGAGACGGTCTGCTCGCGGGCAAGCATCGCGTCGTAATACGCCGAGGTCACTGCTCCGGCAGCGACCAGAAGATCTGCCGCCTCCCGGATCGCTTCGTCCCGCGTTGCCGAGCCCGCATGAATCCGCACGCGGTCGCTCGTGAGAACCTCACTGGTCATAATGAAACCTTCCTCCCCGGGAAAATTGCCGTCTCGTCGCATACGGGTGACGAGACGAAGGACGAGGGTGCGGGGCGGCCTGCGCCGCCCCGCACCGACTCATCGGTTATGCACCATCCTGGTGCTGGTCGCGGACCAGCTCCACAACCTCGTCGTACTTCGGCGAGTTCATGAAGTTGTCGACCGACACATGTACGGCATCCGGAGTCTTCTGCCGGGCCCGGTCGGTGAGCTGGTTCTGCGTGATCACCAGGTCGGCGGAAGCATCCAGATTCGCGATCGCCTTGTTGGTGACCGTGACATCGGTGATCCCCGCCTTCGTGATCTTGTTGCGCAGCACGCTCGCGCCCATTGCAGATGACCCCATGCCCGCGTCGCACGCGAACACGATGTTCGAGATCTGCTTGGTTTCGAGACGTCCTCCGCTGGCGAGACCCCCCGTTGCCCGAGCGGTCTCTGCCTCGTCGTACGCCTCGTCGGCGTCGCCTGCGGCGCGGGCGTCAGCACCAGCGCTGGCGCGAAGACCAGCGAGCGCAGCCGACTCCTTGCCCTTGTTGGCCTCGGTCTGTGCGATGGCGGCGCTGAGGTCGCCGCCGAGCCCCGCTTCGAGGTCGCGCTTACGGCTTGCGCGCAGCATGATCCCTGCGAGCAGGAACGTCACTGTGGCAGCAAGAATCACCGAGAGATAGACCACCAGAAGGTTTCCGACTCCCGGACCGATCGCGGCAAAGGTGACGGCGATGATGCTTCCCGGAGCGGCTGGGAATGCCAACCCTCCCTGCAGAAGCATGTTGGTCGCGACTCCAGTCGCGCCACCCGCGATGAGCGCGAGGATCGTGATCGGCTTCGACAGCGCGTACGGGAAGTAGATCTCGTGAATGCCGCCGAAGAACTGGATGATGATCGCGCCGGGAGCCGAAGCCTTGGCCGCGCCGACACCGAAGAAGGTAAACGCCAGGAGGAGTCCGAGACCGGGTCCGGGGTTTGCCTCGATGAGGAACAGAATCGACTTGCCGGTCTCGGCTGCCTGCTCGATCCCCAGCGGCGTGAAGACACCGTGGTTGATGGCATTGTTCAGGAACAGCACCTTCGCCGGTTCGACGATGATCGACACGAGCGGCAGCAGGTTCACCGAGACGAGCCAACCGACCGCGCCACCAAGGACTGCGCTGACGCCGAGCATGACGGGGCCGAACACGAAGAACCCGACGATCGCGAGGATCATTCCGAGGATGCCGGCGGAGAAGTTGTTGACCAGCATCTCGAAGCCGGGCTTGATCTTGCCGTCCCAGATCCGGTCCATCCACTTGGTCATGAGAGCAGCGAACGGGCCCATGATCATGGCACCGAGGAACATCGGGATGTTGGTGCCGACGATTACACCCATGGTCGCGATCGTCGCGACCACACCACCGCGCTCGCCGTAGACCATGCGACCACCAGTGTTGGCGATCAGAAGCGGCAGCAGGTAGACAATCATCGGGCCGACGAGGCCGACATACGAGAAGAAGTTCCCGCCGTCACCTTCGGCCAGCTGCACCATTGCGCCCTGCCAACCGATGAGAGCCTCATCGCCGCCGGAGCCGATGATGTCTGAGACGGGGTACCAGTGCCAGCCGAAGGGGCTGTCGGGGCCGAAGAAGCCCGACGGGATGAAGAGCATCGTAATGAAGCCCCAGGCGATGAATGCCGCGATGTTCGGCATGATCATGCCCGAGAGGAAAGTGCCGAATCGCTGGACGGCGACGCGTGCCCGCCCAGGATCCTTCGCCGTTCCAGGCGACGTCGTTGTCATTGCGTTCTCTCTTTCTGTGAGTCGGAGGCTGCGTGTGCAGCCTCCCGTGCGGTTGCCGCGTCAGTTGCGGCCAGCGCGGCCTCAGCGATGCGCCGGGCATCGTCGAGGGAGTAGGTGAGCAGGGTCGCGCGCACGTCGGCGAGCGCGGTGGGTGCCATCGAGAGCGAGGTGGCTCCGAGCCCGACGAGCACGACAGCCAGCAGCGGGTCGGCTGCCGCTTCGCCGCAGATGCCGACGGGCTTGCCCGTCCGCGCGCCGGCTGCGCCGACCTCGCGGATGAGGCGAAGGACCGCGGGATGCCACGGATCCTGGAATCCCGCGACCGAACCGAGCAGGCGGTCGGCGGCCAGGGTGTACTGCGTCAGGTCGTTCGTCCCGATGGAGGCGAAGTCCGCGTGCGCGAAGATGTGCTCGGCAAGGAGAGCCGAGGAGGGCACCTCGACCATGACCCCGGCGGTGCGGATGCCGTACTCCCGCGCGAGCGCGGTGAAATAGTCGGCCTCGTCCACTGTGGACACCATGGGAGCCATGACCCACAGGTCGGCCCCGGAGCCGGCCTTCTTGGTCTGCGCGTCTGCCTCGGCGAGCGCAGTGAGCTGTTCGCGCAGGATGTCCTCGCTGGCACGCAGCGCCCGAAGGCCACGGAGGCCCAGCGCCGGGTTCTCTTCGTGCGCGTCGTTGAGGAAAGGCAGCGGCTTGTCGGCGCCGGCATCCAGCACCCGCACGACAACCTTCTTGCCGGCGAACGCGGCGAGGAGTTCCGCGTACGAGGCGCGCTGCTGCTCGACAGTGGGCGCCGAACTCGCGGAGAGGAACAGGAACTCGGTGCGGAACAGGCCCACGCCTTCGGCCCCGAGTGCCACGGCTTCGGCAGCTCCGGCGGGGTTGCCGAGGTTCGCCAACAGCGGCACCGCTGTCCCGTCGGCGAGAGCGCCGTCGGTGATCGGGGCACCCGCGGCGGCTGCTCGTGCGTTCGCCCGGTTCTCGGCCCGGGTGAGCTCATCGTCGGAAGGCTCGGTCGTCACGGCGCCTGCGGCGGCATCCACGATCACGGTCTCGTCGTCGGCCAGCTCTGCAGCGCCTGCAACGCCCACGACCGCGACGATGCCCTTCTCACGCGCGAGAATCGCGGTGTGCGAGGTCGGGCCACCCTCCGTGGTGACCAGCGCCAAGACCTGATCGAGGTCGAGCAGGGCGGTGTCGGCCGGCGCGAGGTCTTTGGCGACAAGAACGAACGGATGCCCCGGGTCGGGCACTCCCGGTGCGGCAACACCCTGCAGCCGGGCGATCACGCGCTGGGCGACATCGTCGAGGTCAGCGGCGCGCTCACCGAGGTAGCCGCCGACCGCCTCCAGCTGAGCACGGAACGACGCAAACGCCTCGTGCACGGCACGCTCGGCGGTCTTGCCCTGCGCGAGCGACGCATCTACCTCGTTGGTGAGCGTCGGGTCTTCGGCCATCATGGCCTGCGCCTCGAGCACCTCCTGAGCTGCTCCCCCGGCCTGCTCGCCACGCTTCTCGAGCTCGCGCGCGACGGCGGCCAGGGCCTCCTGCACCCGCGCGCGCTCCTCGTCGGCCCCGATGGCGCTCGGGTTGTCATCAGGTGCCGGCAGGGGTGCCGCCATCCGCGCGACCGGCCCGTGGGCGACGCCCAGGCCGATGCCGACTCCTCGCAATTGCGCCATGATCAGGCGGCGTCGTGGTCGGTGGTGAGCAGTTCGCTCAGGGTGTCCAGCGCCGCCTCCGCGCCCTCGCCATCCGCGGTGAGGGTCACATAGTCACCGTGTTCGACACCGAGCGAGATCACGCCGAGGATGCTCGCCGCGTTCACCGGAGCCCCGGCATCCTTGGCGATCGTGATCGGGATGCCGGCGTCCTTCGCGGCCTGGGCGAACAGCTTCGCGGGCCTGGCGTGCAGGCCGTGCGACGAGCCGATGCGGACCGTGCGGGTGATCTCAGACATGGTTCCCTCCCTGGAACTGGCTATTCGGTGACGGATGCGGCGCGAGCCGCGGTGGCAAGCTGAAGAATCCGCGAACCGTCGCGATCCTCGAAAGCATCGGGCGGAAGGAGCACCGCGATCGACTCGTGTGCGCTGGCCACCGTGCGGATCCGCTGAAACTCGGACTCGAGATGAGGACCAACAAGCACGATGTCGACGGGCTCGGTGATACCCGCGAGAGTGTCCTCGGTACCCGCAGCGACCTCGACGTGAACGCCACTGGCCGCGGCTGCGCTTCGCAACCGCTGTGCGACGAATGTGCTGGACGCTCCTGCGCCGCAGATCACCAGGATCCTCATCGACCCGCCTCCTTCGAAATCGATTCTTGTGAGAACGCTGAGAGGCGACAACCAGTCCTTTTTCCGCGGGGGCGGAAGAGCGTTTCCGCCGGCGTAGCCCTGCGCGCGCGCTCGGCGTGGTTGACTGACACGGTCGAGGACGCGCCCGGTGCGACCTCGCGCGAGGAGTTCGGTGACACGACCACGACAGGATCGGATGTTGAGCCTGCTCGTCCGCGAGGGCGAGTGGGTCACCGCCGCGACCCTCGCTGACGCCCTGGGGGTCACGCCGCGCAGCATCCGTTCGTATGTCACCGCTGTCAACGCGCGCGTGCCCTCCGGCGCCGCTATCGAGTCGGGTCCGTCGGGGTATCGTGCCGGGATCGACGCCGCAGCAGCGCTCCGGGCGTCGGCGGCAGCTGACGCCGGCACACCACGGGACCGGCTTCACACGCTCGTCCGAGCGCTGCTGAACGACCCCGAGGGTATCGACGTGTTCGAGACCGCCGACGCGCTCCACGTCAGTCCTGCAACGCTCGAAGCGGACCTCGGTCGGGTCCGTAGCCTCCTGGGAGGCACCGGCATCACCCTTGAGCGCTCGGCCTCGACAGCTCGCCTGCGCGGCGCCGAGGTCGCGCAGCGCCGCCTGCTGAGCTCCCTCGCTCACGACGAGATGGAAGCGGGCGCGTTCGACTTCGACGCGCTGCGCCGCTCCCTGGGCGGATCTTCCATGGGCGCCAACGTCTTCGGGCCGTTCAAGCCCGCACTGGTTGCTCGGATGGGCGAGCTCGGCTACTACGTCAACGAGTTCGGCATCGCGGATGTGCTGATGCACATCGCCATCACAGCCGACCGGGCATCCCAGGGCCGCTCACTAGAGGGGACCACCGGCTCACCGATCTCCGAGGATCGTCGTGCGGTCGCCGAGGTTCTCGACGCCCTGGTGCGCGAGCACATCGGGGTCGATCTGGGGCACGGAGACCTCGACCATCTGGCGATCCTCGTCCTGACGCGGGTCGTCGCTCCGGGCGCTGCAGCACCGAGCGAGCGAGCGCGGGAAAACCTGGATCCTCAGCTCGAACAGGTAGTTCGCGAGATCGTCCAGGACGCGGCATCCGAGTTTCTCGTCGACATCGCGCACGAAGACTTCGTCGTGCGCCTCTCCCTTCACGTGCAGAACCTCCGGCAGCGTGCCGCGGCTCAGGCCTGGTCGCGAAACCCCCTCACCCGGTCGCTGAAGACGAGCTACCCGATGGTGTTCGAGGTCGCTGTCTTCATCGCGGGGCAACTCCACGAACGGCTCGGCATCCCGCTACTCGATGATGAAATCGCCTACATCGCCATGCACGTGGGCGGACGGCTCGAGCGCAGCCGCCGCAGCGAGCAGCTGCTCACCGCGACAATTGTCTGCCCTGGGTACTACGAACTGCATGAGCTGCTTCGGTCGAGCGTCGATCGCTCTCTCGGCCGCGCGATCGAGGTCGTCGGTGTCGACACGCGCGCGGATCCCGACTGGGAGGCGATCCACACCGACCTGGTGCTTTCGACGATCGAACCGCCCACACCGTCGGACCGAATCGTCAGGGTGCAGCCGTTCCTCACCGAGAGCGACGTCGATCGCGTTCAAGCGACTGCGAGCCGCATCCGCCGCGGGCGACGCCTGGCGCGACTGCGCGCAGACCTCGCACGGTACTTCGTCGCGGGCGCGTTCAGTCGTGAGCTGGCGGCAGCCGGCAGCGAGGAAGAAGCCATCAGGCTGCTCGGCGCACCCCTCGTCGCAGAAGGCGTCATCGACCAGGACTACATCGAGCGCGCGATCCACCGTGAACAGCTCTCGTCGACAGCGTTCACCGATGCCCTTGCCGTTCCCCACGCCATCGGGATGACGGCAACTCGCACGGCGATCTCTGTCGGGGTCTCGGAGAGCTCGATCGCCTGGGGCGATTCCCGCGTCCAGGTGGTCGCACTGGTGGCGTTTTCGGAATCAGACCGCGCCGCATTCCAGACCGTCTTCGAGCAGTTTGTCGAAGTGTTCTCCGAGCGCGAGAGCGTGCAGCGCATCGTGCGCCGAGCGACCGACCTCGCGGGGTTCCTCGACGAGTTGGCGGCAGTCATCGACGGCTGATTCCGCCGCGGCTTACTAGGCTCAGAGGGTGGATGCCGACCCTGCCCCGCCCCGCGACGCCGACGCTCCCGCGCAGCGCGCATCATCGGCTGGATCGCGGCAAGTCTCGGCATCCTGCTGATCGTCGCCGTCATCGGGATCGTCATCTACTCGCAGGTAGGCGTCATGGCGGCAGAGCCCGAGCCGCTCGCCGCGGTGAAGGCCGATCCGGCGATCGCGAGCACCGATGATTCGGCAGCCATCGTGCTCGCGCCCGTCGAGGGTGAGACCGGCGATGGACTGGTGTTCATCCCCGGCGCGAAGGTCGACCCGTCGGCGTATGCCGCGAAGCTTTCGGGCATCGTCGAGTCGGGCACGACAGTAGTGATCACAAAGCCGTGGTTGAATCTGGCGTTTTTCGATCTGAGGCCGCTGGACGCGTTCACGAGCCTTGCCCCGGATGTCGACACCTGGGCCGTCGGCGGTCACTCACTCGGCGGGGTTCCCGCGTGCCAGCTCACCGAGAGTGCCCAGGCCCTGATCCTGTTCGCGTCCTACTGCGCGAACGACCTCAGCACGTCGGGGCTTCCGGTGCTCAGCCTCGCCGGAGAACTCGACGGCCTGTCCACGCCCGAGAAGATCGCGGATGCCCGCCCGCTGCTCCCGGCGGGTGCCGACATGGTCGAGATCGCGGGCGCCGCGCACTCATCGTTCGGCGACTACGGCCCCCAGCCGGGCGACGGCACACCGACCATCTCGGATGCCGACATGACCGAGACCCTCACCTCCGAGGTCGACCGTATCTTGCAGACGCAGGTCGCGGGCGGCTGACGCCCCCTCGGACCGGGAGCCACTTCGTCGACGGCTCCTGCGGCGATTGTGGCTAACTCCTCACATCCGGCGCGCCTGCGGCACATCATGTCCGCTCGCGCCCTGATCTGACGGCGATCTTGAGGAGTTAGCAACGGCCGACCGTCGAGCGGCGCATCCACCCACCGACCGCCACGGCCGCAGCGAACTCCTCCTATTCGCCGCGCCGTGGGCCGGTTCGACCGCGCAGCACCGGCCGCGGCCGTCAGTTTTGAGGAGTTAGCAACACTCGGCGGACAGGCGCCGCGGCGAGAACCGATCCTCCCCACCTCGCCTCTCAGCTCCGGTCTCCCCAGCCATCACATCCGTCGGCCACCCTCCCCCGCACAACGGTTGACTGCCGTCATGCCGAACGCTGCGAGCGCGACATCCCCAGCCCTCCGCCATCGGATACTCGAGACCTCGGACCTCCGCGCGCACGGCCTGTCGGAACGGCGCATCAGGTTGTTGGTCGATTCCGGGCAGCTGCTTCGCGTGCGGCGCGGCAAGTACCTCGCCGTCGATGTACCACCGTGCCTCTCCGAAGCGGCACGCCTCGGAGGCCGGCTGGACTGCGTCTCTCTGCTCCGCGAGGCAGGCGTCTTCGTCGCATCCGACCCGCCGCTCCACGTCCAGCTCGACAATGGCGCGAGCCGGCTGCCCGCGCGCCCGCACCACGTCGTCGCACACTGGCGCGCCACTGGAGCTCATCGCTGTTCCCCCATCGCGCCCTGGGTTGAGGCCCTCGCGCAGGCCTGCCGGTGCCAGGACCCGCGGTCCGCGATCGCGACGCTCGACAGCGCATGGCATCGGGGACTTGTCGACGAAGCAGAACTGCGGGAGGTATTTACTCGTCTTCCGCTGCGTTACCGAGCACTCCACGGGCTCCTCGATCGACGGGCGGAGTCCGGCACCGAAACGCTCATGCGGCTCATCCTCCGCACGCTCGGATGCGACATCCGTGTGCAGCAGAGCGTTCCCGGGGTGGGGCGGGTCGACTTCATCGTCGATGGTTGGCTGATCATCGAATGCGACAGTGAAGCGCACCACTCGGGCTGGGACGCTGCTAAGCGCGACCGGCGCCGCGATATGACGGCCGCGGCTCTCGGATACACGACGATCCGACCGATCGCGGAAGACATCCTGCATCACCGAGATGAGCTGACGACGACGCTTCGCGCGATCATCGAGCGCGGTGATCCGGTTCGTGCTCGTCGTCGCTAACTCAGCAAAGCTGACCGGATTCTGCGGGCTCGCGAGATCCGCGGATGCCTGAATGGCTGGTTTTGAGGAGTTAGCTGCGCCGATGGCCATCGCCGCCCGTCCGCATCCAGCGCCGGCAGGACCGGCGGCGCCCCCGCCAACGCTCACGCTGTCGCTAACTCCGCAGAACCGCGCGGAATGCCGCCACCCGGCCCCTTACCGACCGTCGATGCGGCCAAACCTGAGGAGTTAGCGACTCCGTGGCCCGACTTAGCGGTCGAAGCCCTCGCCGATGAGCTCGATGAGTTCCTCACGCTCTTCGACCGGCAGGAAGGCGCCTGCCGCAGCGTTGAGCTGGAAGACTTCGAGGTCATCGAGGTCGTACTCGAAAGCGTCAGCGAGCAGGGCGAGTTCGCGGGTCAGCGATGTCCGGCTCATCGTGCGGTTGTCGACATTCACCGTCACCGAGAAGCCCAGCTGGTAGAGCAGGTCGAAGGGGTGATCGGCGAGCTCCTCGCCCCACTTTTCGATCGCTCCGGTCTGCAGGTTGGAGCTCGGCGAGAGCTCGAGTGGGATCTCGCGGTCGCGCACCCACCGAGCAAGGTCGCCGAACTGCACCAGCACCTCGTCGCCCGCCCGCGAGACGACATCGAGGTCTTCCGCGATGCGCACCCCGTGGCCCAGGCGCAGTGCCCGCCCATCGAGCAGAGCCGAGCGAATCGAGTCCAGGCCGGCAGCCTCACCCGCGTGGACCGTGACCGGGAAGAACTCGCTGGCGAGGTAGTCGAAGGCCTCACGGTGGCGCGAGGGGAGGAATCCGTCTTCGGGGCCGGCGATGTCGAACCCGACGGCGCCGCGCTCACGCCACTGAACGGCCAGCCGCGCGATCTCCAGGGACCGGTCGGTGTGGCGCATCGCGGTGATCAGCTGCCCGACACGGATGTCGTGACCTGCCTGCTCTGCGGCATCCTCGCCCTCTTCGATGCCGTCCTGCACGGCCTCGACGGCCTCCTCGAGCGACAGCCCGCCCGACAGATGCTGCTCGGGAGCCCACCGCACCTCGCCGTAGATCACGCCGTCGGCGGCGAGATCCTCGACGAATTCCCGAGCGACGCGGGTGAGTCCCTCGCGGGTCTGCATGACCCCGACGGTGAGATCGAACGTCTTCAGGTACTCGACGAGCGAACCCGAATCGGAGCGCTCGGCGATCCAGTCGGCAAGATCATCGGCCGTGTCCTCGGGAACATCGAGCCCGATCTGGTCGGCAAGCTCGAGGATCGTCGCCGGCCGCACACCGCCGTCGAGGTGGTCGTGCAGCGACACCTTGGGGAGCTTGCGGATCGACATCCCCTGCAAGACGTGGTCACCGTGCTGATCGATCGACATGAGGGCTCCTGAGTGTGGGGATGGCGGGCGCGGGGAAGAACGAAGGATGCTCAGGCGGTGATGCGCTCGAGGACGATGGGTGTGCGCGAGAGCTCGGCGTCACCAATCTCCCACGCGTTCTCGAGCGCGTCCAGTGCACGAGGGAAGCGCGCCGCATCCTGCGCCGAGAGTGTGAACAGCGGCGCACCGGCGGCCACCGAATCGCCCGGCTTGACGTGCAGGTCGATGCCTGCTGCGTGGATGACGGGATCTTCGGCGCGCGCTCGCCCAGCCCCCAGACGCCACGCGGCGACACCGAACGGCAGGGCCTCCATGCGGGTCACAACCCCAGCGCGAGGTGCGGTGACGGTGTGGGTCTCGCGCGGGGCGGGAAGCTCGGCATCCGGGTCCCCGCCCTGGGCGAGGATCATCGCGCGCCACGAGTCCATGGCGCGTCCATCGGCGAGCGCCGCCTCGACGTCAGCATCCGGCTGGCCCGCCAATGCGAGCATTTCTCGGGCCAGAGCGAGGGTGAGTTCCACGACGTCGGCAGGTCCGCCGCCTGCGAGCACCTCGACGGATTCCCTGACCTCGTTCGCATTGCCGATCGCAAGGCCGAGCGGCGTGTCCATGTTGGTCAGCAGCGCTGTCGTGGCCACCCCGGAGTCAGTGCCCAGCGCCACCATCGTGCGTGCGAGTTCGCGGGCACGATCCACGTCGCGCATGAACGCACCTGAGCCGAACTTCACATCCAGCACGAGCGAGTCAGTGCCCTCGGCGATCTTCTTCGACATGATGCTCGAGGCGATGAGGGGGATGGCCTCGACGGTGCCAGTGACATCGCGCAGCGCATAGAGCTTCTTGTCGGCAGGAGCAAGGCCGGATCCGGCGGCGCAGATCACGGCACCCACGTCCCGCAGCTGCGCCGTCATCTCCTCGTTCGAGAGCGCCGCGCGCCAGCCCGGGATGGACTCGAGCTTGTCGAGAGTTCCGCCGGTGTGCCCGAGGCCTCGCCCCGACAGCTGCGGCACGGCGACGCCGAAGGATGCCACCAGTGGCGCGAGCGGCAGCGTGATCTTGTCACCCACCCCGCCCGTCGAGTGCTTGTCGACGGTGGGCTTGCCGAGTCCCGCGAAGCTCATCCGCTCCCCCGAGGCGATCATCGCGTCGGTCATGACCCGGATCTCGTCACGCTGCATGCCGTTGAGGAGCGTGGCCATCGCGAACGCTGCCATCTGCGCGTCAGCGACGTATCCGCGGGTGTAGGCGTCGACCATCCACCGCAGTTCGGGTTCGGGAACGGCGCCTCCGTCGCGCTTGATACGGATGACGTCAACGGCGTCGAACGGCTCCATCGGCGCCTCGGTCATGCGCGTACCTCCTCGAGGTCGCGGGGCCCGAAGGCATCCGGGAGCACTTCATCGATCGTGCGGATGCCCGACACTGTGTGCAGCAGCATCCCGGGTGCGGAGTGCTCGTAGAGGAGCTGTCGACACCGACCGCACGGCATGATGATCTCCTCCGCACCGTTGACGCACACGAAGGCAGTCAGCCTGCCGCCGCCGCTCATGTGCAGTGCCGAGACGAGTCCGCATTCAGCGCACAGTCCGACACCGTACGAAGCGTTCTCGACGTTGCAGCCCGAGACGGTCCTGCCGTCATCGACGAGCGCTGCCGCTCCGACCGAGTAGTTCGAGTACGGGGCGTAGGCGCGGCGCATGGCCGAGATTGCCTCGGTGCGCAGCCTGTCCCAATCGATGTCTGTCATGCGGGTCCTCCGAGGCTCAGCTCTTGATGTAGGGCTTGCCCGCGGCGGCAGGTCCCCTGACCTGACCGGCGAAACCGGCCACGGCGATGATGGTCACCAAATAGGGCAGCATGAGCATGAACTCCCCCGGGATCGGGGTCTTGAGCACCGTCAGCAAGTTTTGGAGGTTGGTCGTGAACCCGAACAGCAGCGCCGCGAGCGTCGCCCGTACCGGGTCCCAGCGTCCGAAGATGACCGCCGCCAGGGCGATGAAGCCCAGGCCCGCGGTCATCTCTTTGCCGAACTGCGGCACCGAGACGAGAGTGAAGTAGGCGCCCCCGATTCCCGCGATGGCCCCCGCGAGCAGGACGTTCCAGAACCGGGTCGGATTCACACGGATGCCGACAGTGTCGGCCGCCTGCGGATGCTCACCGACAGCTCGCAGCCGCAACCCCCAGCGCGTCCGATACAGCCCCCAGGCCACGACAGCGACCGCGACGTACATCAGGTACACGATGAGCGTCTGGTTGAACAGGACCGGCCCGAGGAGCGGGATGTCGCTGAGAAGGGGAATCGCGATCGGCGCGAACCGCTCAGGGCTGTTGAGCAGGTCCTCGTTCGGCACGAGCAGCGCACCGAACAGGAATCCCGTGACTCCCGTGACGAGCACATTGAGCACGACACCGACGATGACTTGCTCGACGAGGTACTTGATGGCGAAGGCTGCCAGGACGAAGGCGACCATCGCCCCGCCGAGCATCGCGCCGACAAGGCCTACGAGCGGACTGCCGGTGAGGCTTGACAGCACGGCAGCCGAGAACGCCCCAAGTAGCAGCTGGCCCTCGATGGCCACGTTGACGACGCCCGCGCGCTCTCCGATGACACCGCCGAGCGCGCCGAACACGAGCGGCACCGAGAGCGAGATGGCCCCCACCAGGAGGCTCGTGAGCGGCACGAGCCCGTCGGCTCCGGCCCAAACAAGAAAGGCGGTGATCGCGAGCACGCCGAAGGGGATCGTGAGCCACAGCGGGACGGTCCGGTACGCCCAGGATCGCAGCGCGGCCAGCGCCGTCAGCACGACCATCACCGCGACGAGGATCCAGCTCGTCACCGCGGTGGGCACCTCGACGCGCGCCGACGATGCGCCGCCGAAGTCGAACGTGGTCACGCCGTCACGGGGAAGAGCGAGCAACAGGAGTGCCAGCATCGCCGCCGCGATGGCCAGGACGATCGGCACCTTGAGATGACGTTCGCGGACTGTCATGAGCGCGTCCGGGCTCTTCGGCAGCGTCGCGCTCATGCCGTCACCGCCTTCTTCGCGGACTTGGCTCTGGCTGCGGCGGCCTTCTCCTCCTGCGTCTTCGGGAGGAAGAAGATCGCGCGCAGCAGCGGGGGCGCGGCGATGAACAGCACGATCAGGGACTGGACGACGAGGACGATGTCCACGGGGATGCCTTGCGCCTGCATCGAGAAGGATCCTGCCTTCAGGGCGCCGAACAGGATACCTGCGGCGAAGGTGCCCCAGGCCCGGCTGCGACCCAGCAGTGCGACGGTGATGGCGTCGAAGCCGATGCCAGCATCGATGTTCGCGGTGAACCCGTTCGTGACGGCGCCCTGGATCTGGTTCATGGCAGCCAAACCCGCGAGGCCGCCCGCGAAGAGCATTGCGTAGACATAGATGCGTTGCACGCTGATGCCCGCAGCCCGGGCCGCGTGGGGGTTCTCTCCCACGGCCCGCATCCGGAGCCCGAGCGCCGAGCGCTCTACGAGCCACCAGACGAACACGGTCGCTGCGATGACGATGACAAAACCCCAGTCCAGAAGTGGGAACCCTTCACCGAACAGGGTCGGGAACTGCGCGGCCTCCGGAGTCGCCGCCGAGATCGGCTGGTTGGTTCCCGGTCGCTGCAGCAGTCCCGGGGTGCGGATCATCCACAACAGGAGGTAATACGCCACGTAGTTGAACATGATCGTGAGGATGACTTCGTGCGCGCCGGTACGCGCCTTGATGAGTCCCACGATCCCGCCCCAGATCGCACCGCCGAGGATGCCGGCCATCAGCGTCACCGGCAGCTGCAGCCACATTGGCAGGCCCAGGTTGTAGGTGAACAGTGCGGCGAAGATCACGCCGACGAGCATCTGGCCGCGGGCACCGATGTTGAACAGACCGACTCGGAACGCGAGCGCGACACCGAGTCCCGCGGCGATCAGCGGGGCGGCGGTGCCCAGCGAGTTCGTCAGTGGCCGAATCTGGGTCGCGAAATCATCAGCGCGGTAGTTGAACACGGCGCCGCGCAGAAGCGCGTCGTATCCGCCCACCACTGCGTTCCACACGGCGACGACAGTGTCGCCGGGACGGGCGAAGAAGTAGGCGGATGCCGCCTGCACGTCTTCGTTGG
>MDTC01258745.1_pt1 | contig 23067 bp, 12 predicted proteins | sample 811181 | NCBI WGS metagenome assembly MDTC01 (sample SAMN05326644, study PRJNA326480) | marine metagenome | isolation source: seawater | place: Pacific Ocean: North | collected 2011 | reverse complement strand
GTATCAATCACAATATTACTTATGTGATGTACTGCCCCGAAAATAACTCTTTAATTCAATTTTCTCCTTCCTGTGGTGAGTTCAACGACTACATAGGCAGGAAGTTTGAGATAGGCGAATCAGACTGTTATTCTTTGGTGAGGTCGTTCTACGAGGCGGAGTTAGGTGTAAGTTTAGGACATCATTACAGAGACAAAAACTGGAGAAGCTATTTAAGCGATCTTTTTGAAAAGCATTTCGAAAACGAAGGGTTTTATGAAGTAGATGAATTAAAAAAGTATGACTGCATACTGTTTAGTAATGGAAAAAACAAGCCATGTTCTCATATATCTTTGTATTTAGGAAATGATCTTATTCTACATCAACCTGAAAAAAGCTACTCTAAGATAGAATCACTAACAGGCAGGCACTTAAAATTAATTAAGAAAGTTATTAGGCACAAAAATGTCAAAGCTAACTAAAATCACTTTTCACGGCAATCTAGCGGAAGCTCTAGGTCAAAAAGACTTTGAGCTTAAAGTCCAAAATGTAGCTGAAGGATTGAGAGCGGTGGACATTCTATCAAAGCGAAAGCTTGCAAAAGCTATCGTAGAAAATGAAAAGCAAAACATTAAATACAAAGTATTAACAGACGAAAAACCGCTCTTTTCTGAAAACATCGACAAGATAGAGAAGATTAAAAATTCAGAGTTATTTATTAACAAAAAATACAAGACTATAGATATCGTACCTGTTCTAGAGGGCGCTGGAGACGACGCAAAAGACTTAACTATGGTTCTTGGCGGCGGGCTTTTATTTGGCATGGGCTACGCAATGGAAAACACTATGATGATGATGATTGGCGCTTATTCGTTTTTAACTGGCATGAGTAACTTGCTGGCAGAGCCGCCTGAATTTGAAGACTTTAGAGAGATTCAACAAACAAACAAAAAAGAATCTTACCTTTTCAATGGCCCGCTTAACACCTATAACCCAGGTGGCCCCGTACCTATTGGTTATGGGCGTGTGATGGTTGGGTCGCTTACCATTGCTTATTCTCACGAGCATGGTGATAGGAAAATTTTTGAGAACGGAGAGTATTACAACTAATGGCTAGCGATCAAGTACAAGGCGTATTTTTTAACGGCGAGACAGGTGTTAGATTCATGTCTAACACTACTGGCTATGTTGTAGACTTGCTTTGCGAAGGGGAAATTGATGGCCCAGTTTGGAGAGAGTGGAAAGATAATGGCTCTAACCAAGAAGGCTCGATTGGTTTTACAAAAGGCATCACAATTGACTCCTACTCTTTGTATCAGCCTTCGGGTGAATTAGCATCTATATATTGGAACAAAACCCCAGTTTACGATAAAGAGTCTGAGAAGTTTAACTTCGGAGCGGTTGATTTAGTTACCAATCAGCAAACAATATCTCAAGAAGGTTTAAGCTCAAGAAGGTTGGTCCAAATCAACGAAAAACTTAGAGGTCTAGAAAGAAAAACGGGTAGCACGATTGAGTTCATCAAATATCATCGATACTATACCATAAGAAATAAATACTGCAATAAAGCAATTATAAACTTTAAAATAGGCAGTCTAGGAAATATAGATAGAGACCCAGGCACAACAAGCGATCCTAATGAAACTTATGGTAAACTTAGAGACTCAGATGTTTCTGTTAAAGTTGACTTTAGGGCTAAATACGCTTTAGGCTCGAAAGCGCAATACGAAACTGGTGGAATTGTCAAAATAGAAGGCTCATTATCTTCACCTTACGCTAGAAGCTTTGAGTTAGACTTGCCGTTGGAAAAGGCTAGAAACTTAGAAGGCCGAGGCGATTTTATCGGCTGGGAGATTAGAATCTTCAAAGACAAAGAAGAGCCCACCACCCCAGACACTAGAAATGAAATATTTGTAGATAACATTGTCGAAGAAATTCAAGACTCTTTTATTTACCCGAAATCTTATGTAGTAAAAAATACCTTTGACGCAGAAAACTTTGCCTCCATACCAGAGAGAGCTTACGACATGCGGTTGATGAAGGTTAAAATCCCTAAAAATTACGACCCCATAACGAGAACATATCATGGCTCTTGGAACGGTGAGTTTTCTACCGAAGCGGTTGGTGAATACGGAGATTTAAATGGCTCCGCTATTGGCACTCGAACTGAAAAGGGCAAACACTGGACTGATAATCCCGCTTGGTGTTTTTATGATTTAATTACCAACAAACGATATGGTTTAGGTAAATACGTAGACACCTCGACTTTAGATAAGTGGACTCTTTATGAAATTGCTCAATATTGTGATGAGCTAGTAGAGGATTTTGATGGGGGTTTAGAGCCTAGATTTAGTTGTAATATAATTATTCAATCCCGCGAAGACGCTTATCAAGTCCTCAATGACATGGCAAGTATTTTCAGAGGTATTGTTTATTACAATGGAGGCAATCTTTTCGCGGTTCAAGATTCTCTAAAAGACCCAATATTTCAATTTAACAATACAAGCGTCGAAAATGGTGAGTTTAAATATTCTAGCACCAGCGCTAAAGTTCGCCACACAGTCGCTATCGTCAGATACAATGACAAAAATAACAAGTTCGAGCCAGCAGTTGAATATGTCGAAGACGTAGATTCAATTAGAAAATACGGGATCAAGGAAAAAGAGATTTCGGCGTTTGGCTGCACAAGCAAATCTCAAGCCCAAAGACTTGGGCGATGGATTCTTGCCACAGAGTCAAATGAGACCGAAACAGTCTCTTTCACATGCGGCCAAGAAGGGGCCATATTGCGCCCAGGAGACGTTTTCAGCGTTTCTGACTCCAACAGGTCTATGACCCGCAGGGGAGGCAGAATAAGGGCTCTAGAGCGCACTAGCGACTCTACTTTCAAGATCGCTTTAGACTCCCAACTAAAGGGTGGAAAAAGCTGGGATGGTAATAATTTCGTATCAAATGACAATTTAGACGGAAAGATAGAGTACCAGCTAACAGTCTCTACTCCTTCTTTTTATTACGACACCTCTCAGGTTGATTTAGGTAATTCTACCGAAACAAGCTTGATGAGAAACAAGCAAATACAGACGTTTGATATTAGCCCAAATACCGTTTCGTATGACACAAATAGCGGCGTAAGCGTAATTACTGTAAGTGGGAATCTAGACGAAACAGCTTACACAACATCTGGTTTTGATGGTGAGTCATTGTGGAGTATTGCCACCACAGGAGTAAACGATAAGGCCGACACATTTTTCGAAACTTTAAGGCAGCAACAAGAATATAGGGTAATCAATATCAGCGAGTCTGACAAAGGTAAGTACGAAATTTCAGCGGCTGAATATGCTAGGGTTAAGTATGGAGAAATAGATAAGGCCACCAAGCCAGTAAATAATGTCACCTTTCAAGTTCCTGCTGCTCCAAGTTTGATCACCCTGACCCAACGACAGCTTACTGCTGAAGGAGCGCCGAATACCAAAATTGTAGAAATAGGTTTGGGAGAAAGCGCTGACCACGCATCTTCTGTTTCTTACTATCAAGTTTATATCAAAAAAGGCTCGGCAAGTAGCGAAACAGATTTTGATTCTTCCGCTAAAATTTACTCTCTCAACGAATTAACTTCTGATTTTATACCAGCTAGTAATGGCGAGTATTATGTATCAGCTTATGCTTACAATGTTCTTGGGCAGTCAAATGGTACTTCTGCCACGGTAGTTTCTATAAACGTAAATAATATTGCACCGATTAGAGATATCGCAATAACCCACTTATCTCTCATTGATGATGCGGCTGGTGGATCGAGGCCAAATGAAAGCGATCCGACAACTGATGGTCAAGTAGATTTCTTTACTGACTCAACAGCTAGGCTAAAGTGGAAAACCTCAGTGCCTCAGTTCAAAGGAGCAAACATAGCATTAGACTTTCAATACAAGGTAGAAGTCTACGACGATCATGGACCAAGCAATGTTATAAGAACAGTCAATAACTACAAGCCTGATGATTCCGAGGGCTCTATCACAACTTTCAATTATACACTGGCCAATAACTTCGCTGACCATTCTAATAACTACGACCTCATAAAAAGAGCTTTGTCCTTCAAGGTTTTTGCCGTGAACGAAGCTGGAGAAACCTCTGCTCCAGATCATGATGTTTTAAAAATAGAAAACCCACAGCCAAGCGTACCCTCTTTTGCGAGCAGTGATGGATTTATTGATTTAGATAATCATATTAAGATTTTTAATTTAAATAGACCACCAGACGTAAAAGAGGTTATTATTCTTACCGCTGAAAGCTCATTCAGTTATTCTGATTATACAGAGGGAAGTAGAACAGATATTGAAGCAAAAAGAATTAGTGCTGATGTAGACGTATTCGAAATTAATCCAACTTGGTCTACTCAAAGCGTAACGAACGAGAATATTTCAGCGTATTTCATGGTAGCTTACGTTGACCAATTTGATCTTGACGTTGAATCTTTAGCTGTTGCAAATGGTGAGACCACATTTGATTTAACCAAGAGACTCACAAATAGATTTTCTCAGGCCGTCAAAATAGATAAAGTCACGCAAGATACTCTTGATCTTCTTGGTGAGGGCTGGAAAGCTTGGATTCAAATTGATGTTGACGGAAACTGGTATGGTAGAGGCATTAAATGCGTCGAAGACATCACTAATGACGCAAGCGAGGCTGGCGGAGGAACTGACTACAAAGGCTACTTGCAATTCTATTGTACAAGAAAAGCTCCGATTATTGGTTTTGATGGCCAAGGTCAGCCTAGAGTGGGGAGTCACTTTACCAGAAACGCAGGTTATACAAATGGAGGCGCATTTACAATGGCTTGTAATTATTACACACCACAAGGCAACGGCATTGGTGAAGAGTATGATACAAATCTGCCAACCGCGCAAATTGATTTAAAAGGAGCAGCGAACGGTACGACAACTATTGCTAAAACAAACAACGACGACACTTGGTCAACGGCTATGCAGGGCACAAAAGGTTTCAAAAGATTTAAAGTGCATTTAGAGAAACAAAGGAGCAACCCTTATTGGGTTATGGGTATGAATGTAAATAATGAAAAATATTACAGCGACACTTTACTAGAAAATTTGGAAACATTTTTCTCTCCTAGCGACGTAAGCCCACAATGGGCCGAAGATATGAAAGCAGGCGCTACAGATGCTTTAGCCAAAGCAGAAGAAGATCAAGCTAACGTAGGCAAAGTACAAATAGGCTCAAGTGATGGCTATTTTAACTTTCACCCAGCAGGGTTCGTTCAAGGTTTTGGAGGCTTACCTAAGAAATCGGATCATTTTGTAATTCACATGGGACATATGATTGATAAATCTTACCTCTCTAGAGCCATATTTTTTGTAATGGGCACAACCGAAGAAACCAACACAAGAAACAACACAACCACGCCTTCTTGCACATGAACAATAATTTACTAGTTTTTTTAAATGATGGAAACAAGAGGATTATGAGTTTCCCCTTGGATACCGCCGAAGAGAGCGCCCTGAGTTCTTATAGCGACGTTTATGGTGAAGATAAATCTAATTTTAAAAAATACTTTTACCTAAAAAACGACACGGTTTCTCCTAGCGTCTACAAGGCCCACTACGAGCTTAATGAAAACGGCGAGCTTAGTATGAACATGAGAAATGCTTTTATAGAGAAAGCTTACGCCGAAATAAAAAAACAAAGAGACAATTACCTGAAATCTTTAGACATACCGTTTATGGTGTCTATAGAAAATGATGATATTGAACTCAAAAACCATGTAATCAAATTAAAAAGTTTCCTTAGAGACCTACCAGATAACCTTAAGTTTTCAGAGATAGAAAGTGATGTCGATATCTTGAGATACAACCCTTTCTCTAACATATTTGGAATTACTATACTGGAAACTGGTAGCGGCTATACCTCTCCTCCAGAAGTTACTATCGATGCTCCAAATGGTTCTCATTTTGGTTTTGCCGCAAAGGCGAAAGCTTTAATAGCCGATGGTAAAGTAGTAAAAATTGAAGTTACTGATTTTGGATGTGGTTATGATTTTGCGCCCAAAGTTACAATTGCAGCGCCTGAAAATGGTGAACAAGCTGTGGCTTCTTTTCCTTACCCAGAAAATAGTGTGTTAAGCCAGCAAGATATTGTTGCGAACACTATGTCTTATTATTCTTAAACGCTTCCTGATGTCCCGTAGAGCATTCCGCCTGGTCTCTTTTGTTCTGCGATTACTCCGATTACAGCACCCTTGATTCTGTCTGCCATTTGCTTGGTTTCTTCTTGTGACGCTGCGTCTGTGTTTCTGGAGCCTCCTTGATCAGTTTGAGTGGTCACGTTTCCTGTGGAATCTACGTTTACAGAAATGTTGATATTATTTGTAGTGTTGATTCCTTCAACCGAAGTGCTTGGTGAGCCTCCCTGAAATTCTGTGGTGGGTCTTGCGCCAGTCACAGGGGCTACGTAACCACCCTTGTTAAACGCTGAGATTTTACCTCTATTGAGATTCTCAAAGAAGTTGAGTCCGTATTTATCTACGATGCCCTTTCTGACCACGTACTCACCACCAGTAAGCAGCGCTGGGATATCGTCTTCTTTGTTGGGGCCACCCTTGTTGAAGCCCTTGAGTGCTCCAGCAAACAATAGTGCTCCTGCGCCAAACAAGAAGCTTCTTCTTCTGTTGGCTTTTTGCTCTTGGAATTCTTCTAGCTCTTTTTGTTTTTCGGCGTAGTAATCTAAACGGTCTTTTTGATAGTTAAAGAACGTGTCAGCTTTTTCAAATTTGTATTTGTTTTGCGGGTTGTTCTCGTCGTTCAAAGCCAAAGTGCTGAGTCTTGGGTCTGCGACGAATCTGCCCTGATCGGGCCGCTTGGTTTCGTTATAGATGAAGCTGTTTTTGAGCTTGAGCTTTGTCGCGCCGCCGCCAATCTCAACCGTCGAACGCTTAAAGATATCTGGGTCAATGAAAGGTCCGATTTCTGGGTAAGCATTTACAGCGCTTTGAATATCCTGAATTCTTTTTTCGTTCAGTGGCTTGCCAAAGTCTAATCTAAAGCCTACTCTGTTTGCTAAAACTTTTTGCCCAGTGTCTCTGCCGAGCCAGTCTTTTTTGGTGTCTCCAGTAGATTCTTTGTAGCCAAATGCTTCGATGCCCGCTCTTTGTAGCGCTGACTGACGCTTTTGTCTTTCGGCTTGAATCGCGGCCATGTTTCTGGCACTACCGCCAAAGATTCTGTCTGCGGTTTCTTTGGTTAGTCTAGTGTTATCAATCATTCCTCCCTTATTCGCTGCTACAACTTTAGCAGAGTTCAAAGAGTCGAAAAAGTCTTTACCGTATTCGTTTACAGTTTTCTTGCGAATCACGTATTCGCCGCGACTCAGGTAAGCTGGTACGTCGTCTTTGATGCCAGAGCCGCCTTTCACTATACCGCCACTACTGTAGCCTTTAACGTAACCGCCCTTGTTGAACCCCATGAAACTAAAGAATGAGTTGGTGGCCATATCCAAAGACCTATCAAGCAGCTTGTCGGCCATGTTAGCCATCATATCGCTAAAGGCGTCTTTGAGCTTCTTGGTTCCTCTGATTGCCTCGCCAAATGCGCCAGCCATTCCGCTCTTGAAGTCTCGTGTGAATTCACGGCCCATTGAAAGAATGTCTTTTTGGTAGTCGGCTTGACTGTACGTAAGCTCTGCTTGTAAAGCTCCAATAAACCCTTTGAAACCAAGATTTCCTGTTGCGGCCATTTGGTCAGCTAGCTCGGCTGATTTTTGTCTTAGCTCATCGGCTGTTAGTAATTCATGTTTTCTAGCATCATTTAAGAGTTTGAGCTTGGCTTCTAGCTCTGCGGCCATTGCTGCTTCTGACTCTTCTTTTTGCATTCTCAATTCAGCGCGATTAGCTCCACCAAAAGTTCCCTTGCCTTGTTGAGCTCTCTCTTGGAATATTCTATCAAATGATTGTTTTCTTCTTTCCTCTAATAGAGAGGCTGACGCAAGCCCTGCGTTCACTAGTTCCAGCGTGCGAGCGAATTCGTCTGCTGCTTTGGAAGACTTCTCTAATTGAAGTTGCTCTAATGTTTTTCCTATTTTGTCTAAATCGCCGCCTTTCTCGATAAACGTTTGAATAGCGCCACCTATAACTTGATTGATTTCCCCGAAGCTTGACAAGCCTTCTTGAGCTTTTGTTAGAGCTTCGGTAAGGTCTTGCGGGATTTTCTGATTCAACTCAAAGTCTCTTGCTTCTTTTAATACTTTGATTTCTCTAGCAAATTCTTCTTGTCTTTTTTGTACTTGGGCTTCTCTTAGCTTTGCGATTTTCTGGAAAACTGCTTCTTCATTTTTACCGTTTTTAACAAATCTAGCAAACGTTGATTCGACTTTTGCGTTTATGGCTTCGGAGTCTATCAAGCCAGCTTTTGCTTTTTCAACGAAGTTGCCTAGAGACCTAAGTTCTTTGTCTATTTGAGAGTTTTGAATTATTCTTGCGGCTTCAACAGTAGAGAAGCCGACTTCATTCATTTTCTTTTTGAGTTCTTCGATATCAATATTTGCTTCGCCACTTTTATTTGCTGCCACAGCGGCCCCAACTATATCTCCAGCTTGAAGTAGCTTGCCAACCTCAGTGTCTGACCCAGTAGAAGAAAGAATATCTTGAAGAGAGGAGCCTTCGCTTAAGCCTATGCCTAAAGCAAATTGATCTAAACCAGCCTGCCTTCTATCTAGGCCCATTTGAGCAATTCTCTGGGCTCTTTGTTTGGCTAGCTCTGTGTTCCCTCCTTCGACGCGAGTTAAAGCATTAACTCCAGTTTCAAATTGGCTTTGAATTTGGTTTCTGATTTGCTCTGGGTCTCCTCCAGTAACACCTAATTTAAGAATTTCTTCGGCGGCACTAAATGCTTTTTTGTCCAGCATTTTCATTTGCACGTCTCGGAACAACTCCATCAACTCAGTTAGCTTTGGTGTGTTGCCAGCAATGGCTTCCATTGTGGCAACTTGAGCTCTGGTTTCAGCGACCATTTTCTCAATGAGGTCTCTTCTCTTTTGCTCGGCCTCTTTATTTTTAACCAAAGTATCGAGCCCTTGCTTTACTAAAATATTAAACTCTAATCTTTTTCTTATTTGTTCTTTTTGTTTGGCTTTACCTTCTTCTGTTAATACTAGATTATTATCTAATTGAGTTAAAGCCTCTCTATCTTTTTCAACCCCTAATCTTCGTTTTTCAGACTCTTCTTTTAGTGCTTCTATTGATTTTTCTCTGAATTGAGATATTTCAACCATTACGTTACGGGAAGAAGAGAATGGCGTGACTCCGCCTCCTACTATTCCTTCTCCGCTAACATCGGGTTTTGCTTCGATAAACTGTATGGGCTTCTTTGGTGCTGCTGCCGCTGCCGCAGTTTGCGGTTTTCCAACTGGCGGCGGAACAGGGATAGGGGCGGGTGGTTTTGGGGGCTCAACTTTTTCTGCTACTCTTACTAGCTTGCCTTCGGGGCTTAGTTTTAATTTAGCCCCAGTCTCTTGCTCTGTTCTTGTTATGAATTCGTTTATTTCGCCTTGAGCAGTAGCTAATTTGGCTTCTGCTGCCCTAGCGGGTGCTAAAATTTTATCTTTTCTACCTGTTAAAAACTCGGCAAACAATAATGGCCCCTCGGCTGAACCAAAACCTCTTTGACTTCTTAATTCATTAAATCCCTGCTCTCCTTCGCCTAATATTTTTCCATCTCTGGTCCTTCCAACCATATCTGGAACATTAACTAATTGATTTTTGAATCCTGTCTGAAGAAATCGAGTAGCCCCTTCAACCCTTAAGTCGAATACGTCTTCGAGACCTTTAGCTTTAGCGGCATTTCTGAAACTTTGAAACAATTCTTCGTTAGCTTCTCTAGCGCCTTTACTTCCACCAGCACCCCTAACTCTTCTACGAAGAACATCTACCAAGCCCGTCCTCATGTCTCCGCCGCCAGCGTCTGCAATTGCCTGTACAAACTTGTCGTCGGCTTTCATTCGGGCTCTGCCACCAAAATCCTGATCCATATTAGAGAGTTCTACAAAATCTGTGGCGTCTTCAATTTGTTTTATTTGATCACCACTTCTAGTGGCGTTAAATTCTGTTTTTGCTTCAAGCAGTTTAACTTCTAAATCTCTACCCGCTGTTAAAGCTGTTATTTGCTTGATTATTGTTTGAAGATTCTCTAAGCGGTCAGAGAACGGTTTTAAACTAGAATTAATGTTCTGACCTATAGCGCTTGGCAGCGTGTTCTTTTGAAGGTCAAGTAGCGCATTAAAGCCGTCTCTGTTTGTTGTGCCTATTGCGTTACCGACACGGACTGAATTCACACCAGCAGTTTGGGTAGCTAAAATACCTTGATTAGTGTTATGATCAACATTGTGAAGACCAGTAGCGTTAAGAGCGTCTTCGAATGCCCCTCTATTTGCGGCTGCAATATCATTTGCTTGAGAAGCAATAAGAGTATTAAGCAAAGCGGTGTTCTCTCTGATTTTGGCTACATCATCAGGCAGGTCTTTTAGCTTAAGCTGCGAAGCGATTTGTTCGGTGGCTATTTGAGTTGCGTCAATACCGCTAGTATCAATGTCTACTCCTTGTATGTTAGCAAGCCTTGAAGCAAAGCTTATTTGAGATTGAATATCTGCGGCTCTTCCTTGGATAGCTGGCCCAAGTAATGGCGTGAGACCCTCCACATTGTCTCTCAAGAAATCCATGTTCATGTTGTTTAACAATAGATCAAGAATCTGAGAGTTGGCTCTACCTAATTCAATTATTCCCTTAGAAATCTGAGCGCCTATCGCAGAGCTTAATGCGGTTTGGAATCTGTCAAAGTTACCAGATAAATTAGTTGCACCGCCTCTTCCGAAATCAGAAGCTCCGCCGAAAGAGTTTAACCTAGCTTGAAGCTTGGCTTCTTCTTGCGCCCAATAAGCTTGCTCTTCTTGCAGCTTTAACTGCATAACTTGTTGTTGAGCGATTTCGCTTAGTTTATTAACAGTGGCGTCTTTTTGTGATAAAATTTCTTGCTTAACATTTTCAGCAATAGCGTTGGCCTGCTGGTTTGTGTAGCCTGCATTTACTAGTTCTGATTCTATTTGTTTTTCTATGCCAATGAGAGCGTCAAGTTTTCCTGAGTTTTGAGAAAATGTTTTAAATGCGCTTTCAATAATTGGAGCAAGACCATTTAATGCTCTGTTGGTTCTTTGGAACGCTACAACGTTTTCTCTGCTTTGTGGTTTTGATAAATCTGTAGCAGCTTGCTGTACTTTGCCAGCAGCCTCGTTGAATTGTCCAGATACAGCGTTTAAGACGTTGAAGCTACCGTCTCTGACTGCGTCACGCATTTGTTTTATAGAATCGGCTCTTATTTCGAATTGACGCGACTCGGCGTTGCTTCTCACTTGCTCCTGTTTTGTTAGGAATGGCTGCTGTAATGTTCTAGCCCCTTCGAATCGGGCTTTTTGCATGTCTAACTGAAAGTCTTTGATGTTATCGGCTAGCTTAGACACTGACTTGAGATTGTTTTCAACTCTAGCTGCAACTTTACCCAAGCTAGAAACAAATGTGTCTAATTGTGTGTTTAAGTTTTTAAGTTCTTTTTGATAAGCTTTTTCGATTGCTTGTCTGCGCTCTAAATCTTTTGCTACCTTGGCGGCGTCTGCGGCTCCATCTTTGATTTCTTTAAAGAATTTTCTGATTATTTGTCTTATTTTTTCTTGGTCTCCAGCGTCTTTTAATCCGTCAAAAGCTTCTTTAAAATCTTCGCCTAAAAACTCAGACATGTCTTTACCAGCGACATCAAGTTCCCTGCCTTGCTCTAAAGCTTTGATTATTCCTGGCCTATCCAATCCGCCAGCTACGGTGGCTTTTGCGGCAGAAAGGGCTTTTTTGCCTTCAGCATCATTTTCAAAAATTGTGGTGTCTTCTCTTCCAAGAATCTGAGAAAAGAAGCCCCCTCCAGCAGCCATATCAGCTTGCATAGTAAACAAGTCTTGAGCAGCCTTTAATGATGCCTGCTGTCTTTGGAGTTCAGTGCTTATTTCGCTGAAAGCTTCTCTGATTTTGTCTGCGTCACCAGCGGCTGCTCTTATTTTTTCTCTAAATTCTGCGGGAGCGTCACTTAAGGCTTTTGCTAGGTCAGCTTGAACTCTTTGAACGTCTGCTGGGTTTGTGTCTAGCGGGCTGTCATAAGCTTGTTGCAGCTTGTCAAAGCTAGTCATGAATGCTTGGCCTGATTGCTGCACTCTATTGAATTGTGTGCTTAAAAGCTCTAGTTCTCCGCCTATCTTATCAGCTTTTTCTTGGATTTCGGCTTTGGCCATTGCTTTGCCCATGTCGTCTATGGCTTTACCTATGCCTATTGCCATTGCAGCAGGGCCAGCGACTCTTGCTACCGCCCCAAGAGCTCTTCCTGCTCCTTTGTCAGCGCTTAATCCCAACGTCTCACCTACAAACCCAGTTCCTTCTTGCAAGTCTTTTGTTATTTTTGTGCCAAATTCAGCGCCTGCTGTGCCCATGATACCAGCAGTACCGATGCCTTGACCCAAGGCGTTTATTGATGCTCTGCCAAATACACCAGTGTTGCTGCCAGCAAATTGAGAAAGTTGACCAGCTACCATCGGCGCTGCAAATGATAACCCTAGGCCCACCTTGGAAATTGCTTCGTTACTGAATCTTCCTGTTCTGTTTTTCTTAGCGCTTTCTAGCTCTTCTTTAGCTTCGTCTGAAGCTTTTTTTCTAGAGCTTGTTTCTTTAGATAGGGCTTCTTTTTTTTCTTTAGCCTCGGTTGCGCTTTCTCTTTCTGATTCTAACTGAGAGTCTAGCTCATCTATTATTTGCTGTCTTCTTTCCTGTTCTTCGTTAAATTGCTTTCTCTGCTCCGCAGCGTGTTCTTTTTTTAGTAGGTCTTCAACTTCTGTATAGCTCAGTTCATTTTCTCTACCTGGCTTACTTAAGTCTTTAAATCCTGCTTTGCCTTTCCTACTCTCAAGGCCGAGCCCTGCTCCAAAATCTTTGACTTCGTTGACTGAAAAGCGACCCCCACTACCGCTAGGCCCAAGACCCTCAAAACTTTCTGGTTTAAGATCAGCCAAGTCTCTTTGAGCTCGCTCTTTTCTTTGGGCTAATGTGCTAACATTATTTGAAGCTTCGCTTTCTGCGGTCTCTAAAGTTTGAAGATTAGCGGCGTGGTTTTCTGCGGCTTGACCTGCTTTAGCGAATTTATCTTCAAGATTTGCAATAGATTTAGCCTCTTTATCTCTTTCATCCCTAATCTCTCTCATTGAGGATACCATGTTCATTACCGCAGGAGCGATTAAAGCTAAACCCATTCCTCCGCCAACAAAGTCTCCAAAGTCTGTTGCATAATTTGGTACAAACCCATGACTCGCGCCTTGGGTCTGCAAGTCTTTCATGCTCTTTCCAGAAGCTCTGTGCATGTTGATAGCGCGACCAAGCGAGCCCTCAGACGCGTTGTACACTCCGATGCCACCGCTTGCGGCGAGTCTCGAATCGTAACCAACTTTGACTTGACTGCGGGAATAACCAGCCGCCATCTCACGGCCAATAGCGGCTTTAAGAGCGTCTTGTGCAAAGTTCGGAACAAACCCGTCAGCCATTATGCCCTTCTGGCCAAAGTATTTTGTCCAATCAGATTTCATAGCAGGGTTTTGATTCATAACGGCCATAGCCTGCCTGTATCTTTCTGGGCCAACTAATTTTGAAAGTCCTTGGGTTTTGATGTTGTTGGTGAGCATGTGAACCAAGTAGTTGCTGAACGCGCTTGCAACATCCACAACTTTTTTAATATCACGCTTGCTTCGCTCGAACACAGAAAGTTTTAGCTGTAAATGTTTTGAAGTGCCCAACTCTCGCGCCAGTTCTTCAGCAATAACAAAGTCACTGCCTTTTTTGGCTCCAGCGTCTGGCAGTCCATACTTTTCAGCAAATTCTTCTTCAAACTTAACACCAGCCACAGCGCCACTTGTGCTTCCTGGATCGAACTTAGCGCCTATAGCACCCTGGATCTGGTAAGCTAAACCGTCGAACAGGTTTGGCATTTGATTGAGTAGCGGCGCGAATTTTGCGTTACTTTTTTTGATCTTTCTGGCGTTCAAGCCTCCAACGGTGATAGAGCCCGCTCTGCCTTCTAAGTCACCGCCAAAAATAAGTGTTTCTCCTTCTGGGCCTCTGATAAGAGTTTTGCCACCAACACGTTTGGTGATTTCTTTTTCAGTTAAATGAGTGTCGATTGTTTTTGCTTTGTTATTTGGGTTTACATTAACAAATGCATTACCTAAATCTTCATCACGCAAACCTTCATAAGCAAAACTTGGAACGATTTTTTCGTTTCTTATTATTTCTAATTCTTCTCTTGAGATTTTGCCTTGTTTGATTTTGTTTTCAAGGTTTTTTTCGTATATGGCGTCTGTAATTAAATTGGGAACAAAACCTTGAGCCATGTTGCGGTGATGGGCGCGTTGAGAAAGGCGCGTTTCGAGACCCATTCTTCTTGCTCTCTTCCGATCCATCGTGCTGATAGACCCTCCCTTGGTTAGATAGTCTAGGTTTTTCTCTTTGGCCACCAATCCAACCTGTCGGTCATATTGTTCAGCTTTTGGGTTGCTTTTGTCTCCCCATATTCCATGTCCTCTCTCTCTTGCGAATTCAATATCTTTACTAAGATAGTCTTTACTAGCGTATCTTAAATCAGGGACTCCAAGTCCTCTCCTTACTAAAAGTCTTTGAAACGGCTCATCAACAAACAAGCCCCGCCCGTAAGCGGCTTTTTCGCCTTTTGCAATAGCTCTTTCAAATCGTTCTTTTTTACTTAAAGTTGAATTCTGTAATAGCCTTGTCGCTGCTGCTCCATGCACTTGATCACTCGTCTCAGCAGCGTCAACTTTTGATAGTCTATAGCTTTTCGCTTGAGTGGCCATAGCCTCGATAGTGTCACCATCAACGACTCTTATTCCCTCTTCCTTATTGAAGTTAGGAATCATTCCTTGGTGATAAGGATTGAATCCATGCGCGGCTTTGAATCTTCTCTCGTAATTTTTGCCCGCTTCACTTTCTCTTGGTGGAATAATCGCAGGCTGATCCATGCCTGGGAATTGTTTTACTTCTTCAGCTTGATTGTAAGTAACTCTGCCAATGCCTTGAATTTGCATTGTGTCGATCTTGCCTGGCATATAACCACCTTGCAAAGCGCCGATTACTTCGGCTTGCTCGTTTTTGCGGTTGTAATTAGGAACAAAGCCATTTGAAAATGTGGGTACAAAGCCCTCACTACTAGTATCAGAAGAGGAGCTAGAATTACTAGCGTTTATACTTCTTACGCTTTTGAAGTCTGCCGCGCTTAAATTAGCGGACATCTTAGCGGCAAGAATCGAAGATTCATTTAAAGCAACATTTCTATTTTGAACAATTCTTAATATTTCTTGCTCAACCATCTTCAAACCTTCGGCGCTTGAAGTTGCCGCTTGGATTAAGGAGGGGTTTTTAATCAGTAGGTTTTGAATCAAAGTTTGAACGTCTTTTTGCTGGTTGGCCGTACTGTTTAATCCCGCAAAAGTCTTAACAGCTTCTGAAGAAAACTTAAAGAAACTAAAAGTTAGCTTGCCCAAAACACCAGCAATTGCTATCAAAGCTGGACCGCTGAGTACATTACTTAATCCCTGAAGGATACCCTTACCAAAGGTTACGCCCAAGTCTCCATCGGCGGCTTTTTCTTCTAATTTTTCAACCGCGCTGTTTACGCTTTCCAAAACGTTTGTTAAGGTTGGCGTGATTGTCATACTAGCAAACGCCGCACCTACTTTTTGCACGTTTACTAGGGTTTCATTTATTAAAGTAGATAGGGTCTTGTTTAGTAACTCGTTTCTTGCTATGGCTTCGTTTGTTGAGCTTAGAGAGACATTTAAAGCCCTATCGTAAATTGAATATTGTTTGCCCAAATCACCCAATGCAGCTTTCAGCACGTTGATTTGGAAAACACCACCAACAAGCTCGGCGGTAACTGCTTTTGCGCTAGGAGAAAGTTGGTCATATGTATTAGCAAAGTTTTGCAGCACTTGCATTGTGCTTAACATATTCTGCTGTTGATCTCTGACTACGATACCGAAAGCTTCAAGGTCCGCAATTACTTGAGGTCTTTGCAGTCTTGTGAAAATCGTTTTGAGTGAGTTACCAATAACAGAACCGCCACGAGCAGTAACTTGTTGGGCAGTGGTAACAAGCGCGATAAGCTGATCGATGTTTACGTTTGAATCTTGCGCTGAACTACCCACACGACGAATAGCTTCAGCAAGGTCAGCGGAGCTAACAGCAAAAGCCGCGTCAACATTTGCCAGTTTGTTAACTAACTCGGTAGAGTTAATAACTGTTTTGTTAAAACTGTTTAAGGTCGCAGTAATCGACTCAACAGAACTTTTAACGTCCAAGCCAGACAAACGCACAAGAATCATTGCGTCTCTGGTACGCTTGAGGGTTTCTTCTACCGCTAGACCTTGACGAGCAAACTCAAGAGCAGCTTCGCTAACAGCATTAAAGGCTTGTCCCGTGCCTTTTGCTATGTTGAATAGTTCGTTTGAAAAACGCTGTAGACCCGAATTGGTCTCGTTTAAAATTACGTTGATATCAGCAAGAGTTTTTTCCAATTCAACAGCAGCGCTAACACTAGCTGTTATGGCTCGTTGTACGTTGTAAATGATTCCTGCTGATGCGCCGAAGGCGATAACACGAGCATTTGAGGCTTCTAGAGATTTGGTGAATTCGTCAGCAGCACCAGTTATTTGCCCCAAGGGCTGCACGTAGTTTTTCGAGAGTAATCCACCGCGAGCGGATATATTCTCGATTCTTCCTATGGCCTTTTTAACGCTTTTTTCGACATTCGCCAGCGAGCGCATGTCTGGACTAAAACGAATAGTGCCTTCTGCTATAGGTCTTTCTGCCATTTCCTTTTACCTGTCTGTAATTACACGAAATTTCACTACTGTCCGTGCAATTTCATGATATCTTCCATACTCATTACACCTCCTTTTTTCGCTAATTCATCGTTAAGATCAACTGTTTCGCCAATATTTTCGGTAGCAGAAATACCAAGAGCATCCAAATCTTCTTTCGTAGCGCCTACGATGGTACTGGCTTCGCCAGATTTACCGTTTTCTTTCAATACATCTTCCTTATTTTGTTCAATTTCATACTGATCTGTTAGCTTGTCAGGATCGTCCATCATCTCGTTTGTGATTGGATTCTTCATGTCTTGCATGATTTGCTTGTAATATCGCCCAAAAGAGAAAAGATCAGCCTGATGATAAGTCAAATCAATCACTGGCTTGCCAAAATAAATAAACGGATTGTCTTTGCAGAGGTAAAAATTATTGAGAAAAAAGCTAGACAATGCGATTCTTTTTATTGAGCTTGGCTCAAAGCGCTTCGTCGATTTATTAAAATGCGTGACTATATCTTCTAAATCACTCTCAGACACTTCATCAAATTCTTCCTCGGAAAAAAGAGGCTCTTTAAAATCTCTATCTTTATACAGTGAGAGATAAACGTAGTAATCGTTAACTTTTTTGTTTGAATAGCTTTCTGAAGTTAAACCAACTAATTCGTTTTTTTCAATTAAGGTTTTTTGCAGCTTGTCTATTTCTTGATCTATTGACTCTTGAACCCTTGCTCTTTCTGATTTGAGGGCCATTTTCTTTTTGGTGTCCTCCATCTTAGATATGAAATCTTGACTGGATTTTATGTCTTTTTCGTTTTTATCACTCCAAAGCTTTTCTGCAATCAAATCTTCTACTCTTTGATCTTCTGTTGGTAATCCTCTTTCTTCGGCTTTTCTCTTGTATTTTAACTTCTTAACATCAAGTAGCTCTGTATCGTGCTGTGTAAGATGCTTGACAATTACTTCCCCATATTTTGAAGAGTAAAAATAAGAACTGCCACGGACTATTTCTCCATATACAAGTCTCAATTCTTCTTTAGGTACTATATGTTCCATGAGAAAAAAAGCCCCATGAAGGGGCTAAGAGCTACCTACTCGATGTGCTTATGGCTAGTCAGCTTTAGCTTCATCTTTGGGCGTGCTGCTCTTTTTTTTGGGTGTGGGGGTTTCTTTCACTTTGGGTGATTCTTTTTTGGGCTCTTCTTTTGCTTCTTCGACTTGTTCGACTTGTTCGGCTTTTTCTGTTTCAAGCAAAAGCTGTTTGAATTCGTCTTCGCTATTTACCTTGCCGACATACCAAAAGCTTACATAATACAAAAGCTTAGAGAGTAGCTCTTCGTGAAATTCATCAGAGGACTCTTCTAGATCATCATATTCGGCTAGCTTTTCTTCGTATGTGTCTCCACTGAACACTGGGGTAAGTTTGTCTTCGTCATCGGAAAAATATCCTAAATGCAAAGTCCACCAAAGAATGGTTTTGTTTCTAGCTCTATTTTCAGCGGTCTGCTCGAACAAAGATGATTGAGCCATTTCGAAATCAGTTAGCTCTTTTTTAATTACTGCTAAATCTTCTTGTATGCCTTTAAGCTTTTCTTCTTGAGTTTTGGTTCTTTTTTTCTCGCCCAATTGAACAAGCCTATCGTGCTCTAGCTGAACATCATAGAGCTTTAGGTAGAGATCGGCGTATTTGCTTTTCTCGTTTTCGGAAAGGATGCCCCCATCGTTAGAAAATCTTTTAGAGAGAAGAGCGCGAGTTAACAGCCCCGCTTTAATGCCCTCAGATAAACGCACGCCATAGAATAGCTCCGCTTCGTCGAAAAGAGAACGGTTGGGCTTTCTAAGAACTATTTTTTGAGATTTAACGACTTCAACGTCTTTAGTCACTGTGACTGTTTCGCCTTTTTCGTTTTTAGAAGACTCTTCCTTAGTTTCCTTGATAGTTCTTTTGATTCTGAAATCAAATAGTTTTTTCATATTATTTAAACCTTACGTCCAAATCCTTTAAGCAATCTTCAATTTCTCTGATCGCGTCATTTCCTTGGTCCAGCACTCTTTTCCTACAGCGCTGGAAATCCTCATCTGATATATCATATCCTTGAGATTTTAAATCTTCTAAAATAAAAAGAAAATTTTTGTACAAATGAGTAACTTTCCTAGATATCTGGAAGCTAACGTAATCTTGAAGTTTTTGCTCCAATTCCTTTCTGTCCATATTAGACATAACTAACCTTTTTCCTTACATAAATTTACACAAATAAATAAAAAAAGACCCCCATTTCTGGGGGTCATGGAAATAATCTAGAAAGACTATTAGCAAATACCACTCATAAAGAAGCCGATGTCATTCTGAGAAGGACCACCGACCTGAGCGGAGAAGTTGAGCGTCACACTCTTGTTGTCACCAATCGCGGAAGAGAACTCTTCACTATCGAGTTTCGCTTTCTTGATGTGGTAGTCAACATGAATGGTGCTGTTGTTTGTTGGGTCTTTAAGACGCACGAACAAGTCGTAGTTTTGGTCTGCACTGATCATATCAGCCAAGTTACCAGTCGTCAATTCACCAACGTTAGCTTCGATAGAAGCGGTAATGGTAACAGGGAAGTCAATTTCACGAGCAAACGCAAACTTACTTCCGAGTTTCTCAAGAGGAGTACGGCCCAAGTCAAAGCTGATGTTGTAGCTCTGAATCTTAGCGTCACTCACGAGAACACCCATTTCGTCAAATGCGGTTCCAGCAAATGCTTGCCCATTGTCAACGATACTCACGGTAATTTGACCTGGTCTTAGAACCGAAGTCGTATCACCAGCAGGAGTTGAGGTCGCAGTCGGCAGAACAACTTGGTAGTCTGTAATAGCAGTACCGTTAGCAGGATCAACAGAAGGCACATTAAACCCAGAAGCGCCAGAGTTGATGACCATATTAAGTGCTTCCACGTTAACAGTGGCAGTCGGGAAGTTACCCACAGAACCTTCAGCGGTATATGAGGTAATAAATCCATTACCAATACCAATCGTGCTTTGTGTCAGGTGGCCTCCAACGCCTTCTGCAAATGTGTCAAGACGACTGTCAGAAGAAATGTTAAGTGCGTCAGCACCCTCTTTAACTGTCTTGATGAAGTAGTTTTTCTCGTCTGAAGTCTTGTTCAAGATACCAGAAATACAAGAAATATAATCTGTATGTCCCGCATCTAGCGTAGTGAATCCTAATCCAGACTCGTTATGCAAGTTAGCCACCAGATACGAGAAATCGAGCGACACCGTGGGGGCGCTCAAGATAACTCGGTCGATAGAAGCCAACTCACCAAATTGGTTAACGTCTTGACGTTCTAGGTTAAAACTGTAGTTCGCACTCTGGACCCTCTGTAATTGCAAAACATTATCCACATCGTGTTGCTGTGCAATAGTTGTTGGACCTACGTATAGTGCCTCGGATTGATAAATTACTCTATTTCTAGCCATAGTGATTATTCCCTATTGTTGATTATTACATGTTTTTTTTAATTTTGAGAACATATTTTACTGTCTCGGAGTTCTAATATCGCTTATCTCGAAGTCAATTATCATGCTGAAAACATCTGGATTTATGTTAGTTTTCTGCGTATAGGTGATTCCTCCGATTTTGCTTGTGTAAACGTTGTCTATAAATACACCAGTTGTTGACACGCAGTCGGGAGAACGTTGGTCAGTTAGCCCAGTGTAGTTAAATTGAACGTTATTTTTATAATCCCCTAAAGCATTAAAAGGCATATTAGCCTCTGGAATTAGGGGAATAAAAGTCCTTACTTTGTCTCTTAAAATCGAGCCCACAGCGTCAATTTTATACTGATCGTCAGATAAAACTATCGCTCTGATGTCAGTTTCCGTTTGGTCTGTGCCGCCAAAAGCGAGAGGCTCGTTTCTACTTCCGTTGTTTTTGAGGAAAATAGCTGGATATGTCATTGTGCTAGGCGGCAAGCCAGCAGCGGTCAAATCTGTTTTGTTTCTGACTGTAAATTGAGTCTCAAATAGCAATTTTTCTTCTAAATCGTTAGTTATGTAAGTATTGAAGTCTTTTACTGCAAAATCACCGCTAAGAGTTGTGCTTGGGTTTGAAACTGCGCTGGAAAAATAAACCTGCCCTTGCTCGTAATTAATGTTAGCAAAATTTGACGCACCCCTAACTGTCAAAGAATTGTTTAGGCTAACAGTATTAATTATGTCTGCATTATGAATATTTTTGATAGACTCGTCAGCGACAAACTGCCTAAATGGGGAGCCATATGTATAATAACCGTTGTAAAGGCTATCGACATCATAGAAAAAAGAGCTCGTATTAGTAAACGCCTTGCCTTTATTGAGTATTGTATGGTCAAGCCACAGTAACGTGCTGGACATTACGACATTATCATATTGAGCTTGCATTAGTTTGTTGCCCTTTTTCTAAATTTTGTTAGTATGCTTGACATGTACCTTATCGGTTTAAAAGTCATAGCTCTGAGTCTATTTTCGGCTTGTAAACCATACCCGCTTCGACTTCCAGATAACTGACCTGATCTAGAGTGTAAATAATAACCTAATCCAGATATACCTCTCTCTACGCCTCTCAACCAACTTCTTCCCTCGTATGGTGACGGAGCTAAAGCTTCCATTTGGTCAAGAGTTGGAATCTGCATTCTAAAAGTAAATTCAACAGAGCTTGATCTTTTTACAAATCTTGAGTTTTTAAATACTCTTGGTGTTTTAATTAAAAAATCTCTTAAAGTTTCAATCGGGTCCGACCCTTGGTTGAAACCTATATAACTAAATAAATTACCATAGCCGCCCAAAGTGCCCGACAAGTTTTCTGATCTAGGGCCAGCCTCAATTTCAGTCGTAACTGGATGAGAGTTAAATTCTACTAAGGTTTCCTTTTGCGCTTGCTCTAAGCTGTCTTGAGCTATTCTAAAAGCTTGCTCCCTGAGAGACTTGGCTCCCATAGATTTAATTGCAGCTTTTTTAATTCTTGTAGCGTATATTTTAGCCATTAAGTAGTAGCCTTTAGGTAAAATATGTAAAATTTTGTTCCTAGATAGTCTTGTACTTTATCGTCTGTTACCTTGTTGAAGGTTTGACCATCTACTTCTATTTTTTCCACTTTACCGCCTTTAATGTAGTCAGCAGCTTCTTTTTGCACTTTGATTTTAACTGTTCCAGACTCTAAAGTTCCTACTTCTGTGGAGCTTTCTAACTGTTGATTGTTGTAGTTGACTATAGCAAAGAAGCTCTTCTTTTGGGTTATGTAAGAAATGTTGCCATTTTCAGCAGCATCTCCATATCCATGAAGAGCATTGTTTTGTATGTCGGTAACTGATTTTATTGGTTCTCTATGAACAATTATCTCTCTTTTGAACGTGTCAAAATGATCTTCCAAAACTTTGGAAAACTCAGCTTTAGTGGAGTTTGAAATTAAACTTGCCATTTTTAATAATCAGTGCTTTTATCAAGCCTGTTGTAGTTAGCGTTAGGCTGCTCGAAACCTTCAACAGTATCGTCTCCGACTACCTGAATTGGTTTAGATTTGAGCATCTTGTAATTAGCTACTAAGCTATTATAATCTTCCATTTCTTGCTTTTTCAAGCTTAAAAATAATTGACTTGTTTGGTTTCGATTTATTTTCCTAACTGAAGCCCCATCAGAAGTCACTTCAACGATTGGGTCGGTTGCCGCCGCCCCAAGAGTGCTCCTTATCTTCAAGTCGTAATAGTGCATCGTGTATAGCTTTTTAAGAATTGATTTTTCTTCTAAGCCTGGATCTGGTGAAATTTCTAAGGTATTATCGTCAATCGCATAAGCTTGGTTGATTGTGTTGTTTAGCGTTCCCACATTAACACGTATCCAAAAAGCTATTTGAGGTATAGATACTTCCGTGGGTTGCCCTAACTCACGGAATATTTCATCAGCTATGTCTACGATTTTCATTACTACTTAATTACACAGGTTTTGAGTCTTTGTTTTTTGGTTTTTTTGGGCGCTTTTGGTCCTCTAATATCAATTCTATCCAAAATTCTAGGTTTTCGCTATCCATCTCATAGCCTTTTCCAAGGTATTTTTTGAGCCTTTTCATCTTATTGGTAAAATGACCCGCGCCTTTGCTTTGGGCTATGCCTGTATAATACAGTTT
>MDTC01107894.1_pt1 | contig 23071 bp, 21 predicted proteins | sample 811181 | NCBI WGS metagenome assembly MDTC01 (sample SAMN05326644, study PRJNA326480) | marine metagenome | isolation source: seawater | place: Pacific Ocean: North | collected 2011 | reverse complement strand
TCTTCAACAGTAGTTTCTTCAACAGTAGTTTCTTCAACAGTAGTTTCTTCAACAGTAGTTTCTTCAACAGTAGTTTCTTCAACCACAACTTCAATAACTTCTTTTGAAACTTTTGGTTTAGATACTTTTTTTGATTTAGTATTTTTTTTGATAGTTTTTTTTGGTTTACTATCTTTTTTAGGTGCAGACATATAATTAAAATTTGTATTCTAATTTATTTATAGAACTAAAGGAATAAAGTAGAAGCTGTTAATTTATATTTAAGCCTTTTGACATTCTATATTAACCAATCAAAAGGAACGCGAAAATAAGAGCATTTTATTCTTTTTACAAATTTTTTGGTAAGATTTTGAAATTATGATACTATATGTTGAAAAATTTTATCTTCCAACTGGTCTAAACTTAGATTTTCTGTATCAATTAAAATTGCATCAGATGCTTTTTTTAGTGGAGAATTAGACCGATTAATATCTAAATTGTCTCTTGTAATAATATTCTTATAAACATCCTCAAACGATACATTGTTTTTTTCTTTTGTCAACTGATCATATCTTCTTTGAGCTCTTAATTTAGTAGAAGCTTCTAAAAAAAATTTATATTCAGCATAAGGAAAAACAACAGTACCAATATCTCTTCCATCCATTACTACTCCTTTATTTTTTCCTAGCGAATGCTGAATTTTCACCATATAAGTTCTAACATCGTCTAACTTAGCAAGCTTACTTACAAATTCTGAAACTTCCAAACTACGAATTTTATCTTCAATAAAATTTCCATTTAAATTAATTTCTAAGGAATGATTTGTTGAATTTTTTTTAAAATCAATTTTTAAATTATTTAATTTTTGAATAAGAATGTCTTTCTTAAAAAATGAATTGGATAAAATGTTTTCTTTTAAACAGTAATAAGTCAGAGCTCTGTACATTGCTCCCGAATCAATATATATATACCCAAGTTTGTTAGCAATTCTTTTTGCAATAGTACTTTTTCCTGTTGAGGAAGTACCATCAATAGTTACTATAAACTTTTCATTCATTTATAATATTTTAACGTTTTTTACTTTTTGTTTAGTAACAGCCAAATCAATTACTTCCTTCATATTTGAAACATAATGAAATTTTAATCCTTTGAGATAGCTCTTTTCAATATCCAATATGTTTTTTTTGTTTTCAACACTTAAAATAATCTCTTTTATTCTTGCTCTTTTAGCAGCTAAAATCTTTTCTTTTATACCCCCAACAGGAAGGACTTTTCCTCTCAAGGTTATTTCTCCTGTCATAGCCAATTTGTTTTTTACTTTTTTTTGAGTTAATAATGAAACAAGAGAAGTTAGCATTGTAATTCCAGCACTTGGACCATCTTTTGGTGTAGCACCCTCAGGGACATGGATATGTAAATTATATTTTGACAATTTATCAATATTTATATCTAATTCATCTGAATTTGATTTTATGTATTCTAAAGCAATAGTTGCAGATTCTTTCATCACTTTACCAATATTACCAGTAATGGTTAGATTTCCTTTTCCTTTAGAAAGTGTTGATTCAATAAATAATATATCTCCTCCAAACTGAGTCCATGCTAAACCAGTTACGACACCTGCTACACTGTTGTTTTCATATTTATCTTTTGAAATTGAAATACCTAAAATTTCTTGTAAATCTTCTGCAGAAATATCCTTAATAAATGCTTCGTTCATAGCAATTGATTTTGCAACATATCTAATAATTTTTGCTATTTGTTTTTCTAGTGCTCTAACACCCGATTCCCTGGTATAACCTTCAATAATTTTTTCTAATGCAAGATTATTTATTTTAATTATATTTTTTTCTAAACCATGATCTACTATTTGTTTAGGAAGTAAATGTTTTTTTGCTATTTGGGATTTTTCTTCAATTGTGTAACCTGAAACGTTAACAATTTCCATTCTATCTCTAAGTGCTGGCTGAACATTAGAAATATTATTGGCGGTAGCTATAAACATAACCTTAGATAAATCAAAACCAGTTTCTACAAAGTTATCATAAAATGAGGTGTTTTGTTCAGGATCTAACACCTCCAACATTGCAGATGAAGGGTCACCTTGATTTCCTACAGAAAGCTTATCAATTTCGTCTAAAACAAAAACTGGATTTGAAGTTTTAGCTTTTTTTAAACTTTGAATAATTCTTCCAGGCATTGCTCCTATATATGTTTTTCTATGACCTCTAATTTCAGACTCGTCTCTTAAACCACCTAAGGAAATTCTTACATATTCTCTTCCTAATGCCTCAGCAATTGATTTACCTAATGAAGTTTTACCGACACCAGGTGGTCCATTAAAACATAAAATAGGTGATTTCATATCGTTTCTTAACTTTAGAACAGCAATATGTTCAATTATTCTCTTCTTAACCTCTTTTAGTCCGTAGTGATCCCTATCTAGAATCTTTTGTGCTCTTTTTAAATCAAAATTATCTTTTGAAAATTCATTCCAAGGTAAATCTAAGTATAAGTCTAAATAATTTCTTTGAATAGAATACTCTGCAACTTGAGGATTCATTCTTTGAAGTTTAGATAATTCTTTTGAAAAATGATTATTTACTTCTTCATTCCATTTCTTTTTCTTGGATCTATCTCTCATTTCATTAATCTCTTCGTCATAAGAAACCCCACCAAGTTCTTCTTGAATAGTTTTTAATTGTTGATGTAAAAAATACTCTCTTTGTTGTTTATCAAGATCAGATCTAACTTTTGATTGAATATCATTTTTCAATGAAAGTCTTTGAAGTTCAATATTCATGTGCTTCAAACACGATAAGGCTCTTTTGTGAAGATCACTCGTTTTTAAAATATCATACTTTTCTTGAACACTTAAGTTCATATTAGAACAAACAAAATTAACAAGAAATGAATCGCTTTGAATATTTTTAATAGCGAAGGAAGCTTCACTTGGGATATTTGGGTTTTCCTCAATTATTTGAAGTGCTATATCTTTGATGGATTCTATTGTGGCAATAAATTCTTTATTATTTTTAAGAGGTTTAATTTCTTTAATTTCTTTAATTTCTGCAATAATGTAAGGATCCTCTGTAATAACTTTTTCAATGGAAAAACGTTTTTTACCTTGAATTATTACTGTAACATTTCCATCAGGCATTTGTAAAACTCTCAAAATTTTAGCAACTGTTCCATTAGATTGTATATCATTTAAGCCTGGACTTTGAACTTTAGAATCTTTTTGAGAAACCACTCCGATTAATTTTGATTTTGTGTTAGAATCTTTAATCAACTTAATTGCCTTATCTCTTGTAGCAGTAATAGGAATGACTACACCAGGGAACATTACTGTATTTTTTAATGGGAGAATTGGAAGAGATTGAGGAAGAGATTCTTTTGAAATAGCTTCTTCGTCGTCAGAAGTCATTAGTGGAATTAAATCCGAATCCTCATCAATATTTTGAAATGACATCATGTCAAGATTTAATAATTTTGGTTTAGACATACTAAATAATTAAGTCAAAGTGTCATAAAAAGTGTAATAAATCAATTTATAAAATTAAAAATACACATAAGACTATTTGATTGGTTAAACTAAACTCTATATTCCAAGATCCATGCCAGAAAGATTAAACATTCTTAATTTTTATTCTATATAAAAGAAAAGCACCTAACAGAAAAATTAAAACAAAAACTAAAATAGAAACCCTCATACTACCAGTAATTTGATCAAAAAAAGCGAAGAGTGACATACCAAATACAATGCTAACTTTTTGAGAAACATCAAAAAAACTAAAATATGAGGTTGGGTTATCAGTTTTGGGAATCATTTTTGAAAAAGTTGATCTTGATAAAGCTTGAATTCCACCCATTACCATACCAACGAGTCCCGCAGCTATATAAAATTCATAAGGCTTAGTAATAAAAAATGCTCCAAAACACAAAAAAGCCCAGATTAAATTTAAAATAACTAAAGCATGTATATTACCAATTTTCTTAGAGAGTTTTGCGGTTAACATTGCACCTAAAATGGCAATCAGTTGAATTAATAGAATGCTAATAATTAATCCACTAGTTTTTTCTCCTTCTTTCCAAATTATTTCTTGCTCACCAAAATAGGTTGCAATTAATAAAACTGTTTGTAAAGCTGAGCTATAAATAAAAAATGCAATTAAAAATTTTTTAATAATTATAATTTCTTTTAATTCATCCCAAACTTCTTTCAGCTCTTTAAAACCATTAAAAATTACATCTTTTATTATTTTTCTTTTTTGTTTAGTAATTGGTAAATAATAAAAAGTATATTGGCTGCATGCAATCCACCAAATCCCAACCGTAATAAAAGAATATTTCATGGCTGTAAGCTCCGGATTAATACCTGTAATTCCAAAAGTGTTGGGTGACATTACCATTGCAAGGTTAAAAATTAGAAGGATTACACTGCCAACGTAACCAAAGGCATAGCCCTTTGCGCTAATATAATCCTGCTGTTCTTTGTGAGCAATTTCTGGAAGATATGCATTATAAAAAACTAAACTAGCCCAAAAAGAAATTAAAGCTAAAAAATAAAAAAATAAACCCAAATAAATGTTTTCTAAATCAAACCAGTAAAGTCCCATACAGGAAATTGATCCAGAATAACAAAAAAATTTAAGAAAAGTTTTTTTATTACCCATATAGTCTGCTATTCCTGAAAGCAGAGGAGTAATAAAAGAAAGTATGATAAAAGCAAATGCCGTCAAAAAACTAATCAATGCGGTGTTTTTAAAATTAAATCCAAAAACGTCAATGTATAGACTGTCCAGAAATAAAGCACCATAATAAATAGGAAAAACAGAAGAAGATATAACAAGAGGGTAAACCGAATTTGCCCAATCATAAAATGCCCAAGCATTTAAAACCTTAGAATCACCTTTTTTAAAATTTTTTTTTGACATTAGATTATATATTAATAATATGCAATATACTTAATTCAAATTGTCTTAATATTTTAAAATTATTAAGTATTTTTGTTTAGTTTTTTTAATAAAAAAATTCTTTTTATAATTTAACCAACAATTCGTTTAATATTAAATTATTTTATCCTTTTTAATATTATTAAAAAATCAGAACATCAAAAGTTATAAATTTACAAAATGAAAAAAATATTTTTAATACTAATAATTAGCATCTTTATGTCAAATAATAATTATTCTCAACAAATAAAAAAATTAGAAAAAAGCGATAATGAATGGAAAAATGACTTGGATAATTTAAGCTATCAGGTACTAAGAAATTCATACACTGAAAGACCTTTCACTGGTGAATATAATTTGCATTTTGAGAAAGGCTCATACAAATGTAAAGGATGTGACCAAGTTCTTTTCAACAGTACAAATAAATACGAAAGTAATTGTGGATGGCCTAGTTTTGATAAAGCTGTTCCAGGTACAATTAAATATATTGAAGATTTGTCTTTAAACATGAAGAGAATAGAAGTTAAGTGTTCAAAATGTGACGGACACCTTGGTCACGTTTTTAATGATGGGCCTAAAGAAACCACTGGTAAAAGGTATTGTATTAACTCAGCTGCACTATCTTTTAATAAAAAATAATATGGAAAAATTTGACTTAATAGTACTTGGAAGTGGACCTGGTGGATATGTTTCTGCTATAAGAGCTTCTCAACTTGGTTTAAAAACTGCAATAATTGAAAAAGAAAGTTTGGGTGGAGTATGTTTAAATTGGGGATGCATTCCCACAAAAGCATTATTAAAATCAGCTCAAGTTTTCGAATACTTAAAAAATGCTAACGAATATGGAATTACTGCAAATAATGTTAACAAAGATTTTAATTCAGTAATAAATCGTAGCAGAAAAGTGGCAGGAACTATGAACAAAGGAGTTAACTTTTTAATGAAAAAAAACAAAATCAAAGTTTTTAATGGTTATGGAAGTTTAGGGGAAAAAAATACAGTTATTATAAAAAATAAATCTGACGAGAAAACTGTTATTTTTTCAGAAAAAATTATAATTTCAACTGGAGCTAGATCTAAAGAATTACCGAATTTAAAACAAGATGGTAAAAAAATAATTGGATATCGTGAGGCTATGACTTTAGAGAATCAACCGAAAAACATAACTATTGTAGGTTCTGGTGCTATAGGCATAGAATTTGCATTTTTTTATAATTCTATGGGTTCTAACGTAACAATAATCGAATACTTGGATAGAATAGTTCCTGTTGAAGATAGAGAAATTTCTCAAGAATTAGAAAAGAACTTAAAAAAGAAAGGAATCAATATTTTAACCTCCACTGAAGTAAAAAAAGCTGAAATGACCGATTCGGGTGTTAATGTTCATACTGAATCCTCTGACAGTGAAATTTCTATAATTAGTTCTGAAATTGTTTTAAGTGCGGTAGGTATCAAGACTAATATTGAAAATATTGGACTAGAAAAAATTGGCATTAAAATTGAAAAAGATAAAATTTTAGTTGATGAATTTTATCAAACTAATATTGAAGGTTATTATGCTATTGGAGATGTCGTTAAGGGTCAATCATTAGCCCATGTTGCTTCAGCTGAAGGTATTCTTTGTGTAGAAAAAATTTCAGGGATAGATGTTTCCCCATTAAATTATGATAATGTTCCTGGATGTACTTATTGTTCTCCAGAGATTGCATCAGTTGGTTTGACAGAGGAAAAAGCCATAGAAAATGGATACGATATAAAAATAGGTAAATTTCCATTTAGTGCATCGGGGAAAGCGCAAGCATCAGGAAAAAGCGAAGGTTTTGTGAAAGTTATTTTTGATTCAAAGTATGGCGAATGGTTAGGTTGTCATATGATAGGAGAAGGTGTCACAGATATGATAGCAGAAGCCGTATTAGGAAGAAAACTAGAAACAACAGGGCATGAGGTCTTAAAAGCTATCCATCCTCATCCAACAATGAGTGAGGCAGTGATGGAAGCAGTTGCTGATGCATATGGTGAAGTTATACATCTATGATTGATTTATAAAACTAGATACAGCTAAATCATAACTTTTTAATCCAAAGCCTAAAACGATCCCCTTGACATGAGCACTTAGAAAAGATTTATGCCGAAATTCTTCTCTAGAATAAGTGTTGGAAATATGTACCTCGACTACTGGAGAGGTTATTGATCTAATTGCATCACCAATTCCAACAGAAGTATGCGTGTATGCGGCAGCATTTATTATTATTCCGTCGTAATCAAACCCAACTTCATGAATCTTATTAATTAATTCTCCTTCAATATTAGATTGAAAATAGTGTAATTCAATATTTTTGAAATTTGATTGTAAATTTTTAAAATAATCAATAAAATTCTGTTCTCCATAAATATTTTTTTCTCTTGCTCCTAGTAAATTTAGATTCGGACCATTAATAATTTGTAATTTCATAAAAAATATTTATTTAAAAATATGAATATAAAATTTAATTAATTATAAAATTTAAATTAAATAAATGAATTGGCAAGTTGCTCTAAAGAATTTTAAAAACTATCTAAAAATTGAAAGAAATTTATCTAATAATACAATTGAAAGTTATTTGTTTGATGTAAAAAAATTAATTATTTATTTAAAAAAACATAAAATAAAAACCCCACCAAATGATATTAATCAAGATGTCTTAAAGGAATTCATATATAATATTTCTAAAAATATTAAACCCCCAACTCAAGCTAGAATTATATCGGGAATTAGACGGTTTTATGATTATTTAATATTGGAAGGTTTAACTAAAAACAATCCCATGGAAAATATTGAAACTCCAAAAATTGGAATAAATCTTCCTACAACATTAACAGTTGAAGAAATTGACCAAATAATCTTAAATGTTAAATTAAATTCAAAAACAGGGCTAAGAAATGTTGCAATAATTGAATTGCTATATAGTTGCGGATTAAGAGTTTCAGAATTAATTAATTTAAAAATTTCTGATTTATTTTTTAATGAATCTCTGATTAAAGTGACTGGAAAAGGTAATAAAGAAAGGTTCGTTCCAATTAGCAATCAATCTCAGGTTTATATTAATAATTATATAAAAGAAATTAGAACATTTAATAAAATAAAAAAAGGTTTTGAAGACACACTATTTTTAAATGAAAGAGGATCAGGACTTTCTAGAGTAATGATATTTATAATTTTAAAAGAATTAAAAAAGCAATCAAACATCAAAAAACAAATAGGACCCCATACTTTAAGACATTCATTTGCAACGCATTTAATTGAAAATGGAGCTGACTTAATTACAATTCAAAAAATGATGGGACATGAAAGTATAACAACTACAGAAAGATATTTACATGTAAGTAAAAAACACTTAATTGAGTCAGTAATGAAATTTCATCCAAGAAATAAAGAATAAAGCCTATTTCTTTACAACCATTCTAAATCCCTCCCCATGAATATTTTCAATTTCAACTCTTGAATCTTTACTTAGGTACTTTCTTATTTTCGCAATGTATACGTCCATACTTCTGGATGTAAAGTAATTATCATCATTCCATATTTTAACAAGAGCAAGTTCTCTAGGCATTAAATCATTTAAATGATTTAAAAGCATCCTTAACAATTCATTTTCCTTAGGAGATAATTTGACAAGTGGGTCCAATCCAAACTGTAAAGTTCTTAGTTTAGAGTTGAATTTAAAATCCGCAAATTGAAATTCAAATTTTATATTTTCATTACTTGAATTAAGTTTTTTTCTTTTAAAAATTGATTTAATTTTTAGTAACAATATATCAGAATCAAAGGGCTTGGTTAAATAATCATCCGCTCCTATTTTATAACCTTTCAAAACATCATCTTTTAAAGTCTTAGCAGTTAAAAAAAAAAGTGGAACATCTATATCTATTTCTCTAATTTCTTTTGCGAGACTAAAACCATCTTTAAAAGGTAACATAACATCCAAAATACATAATCCAAATTGATTTTTTTTAAATTTTTCTAGTCCCTCAATTCCATTTTTTGCTAATGTTACATTATAAGAATGAAGTTTTAAAAAATCATTTAATACGGTTCCAAAGTTCAAATCATCTTCAACCAATAAAATATTTTTACTGTTCATGTTTATTTAAAATTTTAAGTTTTAGTAGGTAAACTTATACTAAAAGTACTACCGATACCTACTTCACTATCTACATAAATTGTGCCATTATGTAAATCTAAAATTTTTTTAACGTATGATAATCCTAATCCATGTCCTTTTACATTATGAATATTTCCTTTTGTTTCACGATAAAATTTTTGAAAAATTTTATCCTTCACATCAGAACTCATTCCCATTCCATTATCATTTATTTGAATTAACAAGTATCCTTCTAAATCAAAGGATTCAATTCTTATTCTGGGTTCAGTCCTTGAAAATTTAATGGCATTTTCTAAAATATTAACAAAAACATTAAAAAAATTTTCTTTTGAAAGTTCTAATTTAGAATTATTAGCAGAAAAGTTTATTGATACATCCACATTTCTCTCGTCCAATAATAAATTTAAATGAGAAATTGCTTTTTCAATTATTTCATGGACGTCACAATAAGATTTCTTTAAAATATTTTCTTTTCTTTCAAGTTGAGATATTCTTAAAACATTTTCTACTTGAGAATTCATTCTTTCATTCTCGTCCCTTATCATTTTTAAGTATTTTTCTCTTTTAGTCAAGTCGTTCTTTATTTTATCATTATTGATTGCATCTAGTGCCAATTTAATAGTTGCTATAGGGGTTTTAAATTCATGAGTCATGTTATTTATAAAATCAGATTTTATTTTAGATACTTTCTTTTGTTTTAAAAAATGATAAATAGTAGAAGAAAAAGTTACTATTATTGTAAGTGTAAATAATAAAGAAAGCAGAATTAAATTAGTTAAAGATGATCGTAAATACAGTTTTCTTTCTGGGAAAGCAATTACTAATTCAAAATCACTATCCCCCTTTTCATTAACAAAAAGTGGAGACCTATACTGTTTTAAACCCTGTAAGTTTGAATAATTATCTGATCCAACTTTTGTGGCAAAATCTCCGTTAAATACACGATATTGAAAAGGAATAGTTATCTCTCTGTCTTTTAATTCTCTTTGTAACAACAATTCTAATTCAACAGTGGTTATTCTTCTGTGAATTGGCTTTAAAGCTGCTAATTCCATAAACACAGATGCGTATTTAGCTCTATCCATTAAAGAAAGTCTTTCAACTCTTTGAAGTCTTTCAATACTACTCATATTGATCATTTCTCTATCAAAAGCTTCATCTATAATGGTAGTAGTCTTTATTTTTTTATAATCTAGGATTGAACTCGTATCGTTTGATTTAGGTTCGAATAATTTTGCTGATATATTATAATCTTCTTCTAAAATTCCGTGGGAATATATAAATGTTTGATTAGTGTTTTCATTTCTATCGACATACTTAAAAACAGCGGTCAACTGAGATTCTTTAGGTGAGCCAATACTATCTACTAATTTTTGATATACAGCCAAATAATCTCTTAATTCCCTGTTCTGAATTTGTTCAGAAACCGACTTGAGGGTTTGATTAATGTTCAAAGAAAATTGTTCTTCCTTGTTGTCTAAAGTAGTTTTAATCCAAAAAGCTTGAACTAAAATTATCCCAATAAGAGCTACACTCATTATAAAAATTAGAGAAAAATATATTTTCTTATTCATATAAATATTTATAGAAACTTACTATTAAGTTTTTTAATCATTTTACAAACCTCTTTTTCTGTTTGATCAAAAGAAATATTTTTAATAACATAATCTGATAAAGGAATTTTTTTTTTATCATTCCACTGATTTTTGATTCTGATTAATACATCCTTTTTATTAAGACAGTCTCTTTTAACAACTCTTTTTATTCTTTCATTAATATCTGAAACAACTAAAATATTAAAATCATTACTCTTGTAGGAACCAGTTTCGAAAATTAAAGCTGATTCAAAAAAAACATATTTAGAAAAAATATGTTTTTTCCATTTATTAAAATCTTGATAAACAAATGGGTGAACTAATAAATTTATCTTATTCATTTCAAATTTATTATTAAATATAATGTCTGAAATGTAATTTTTGTCCAGTTGATTATTTACATAGGAATTTTCACCAAAATTTTCAATAATTTCATTTTTAAGTTCCATAGAAGAATTCATCAAATATTTGGCTCTTGAGTCAGAATCATAAACAGGAATTTTATGACTTAATAATATTTTAGAAACAGTAGATTTTCCTGAACCAATTCCACCAGTAAGGCCTATTGTTTTCATCATTAAAAATTAAACTATTAACTTTTTTTATCCAAATTAGAATAAAAATTTTTAAGAATTATAAAATTAAATAGAATTTAATCCTTAAGAATCTTTTGGAGGAGAAATTATATCAATTATTTCTTGACTAACACCTGTATTTGAAAAGCCTCCATCATTATATAAATTCTGAAGGGTTACTCTTTTGGTTAAATCTGAAAATAAAGTTATTGTGTAGTTGGCACAATCCAATGCTGTCGCATTACCTAAAGGAGACATTTTTTCAGCATAGGATATAAAACCATCAAAACCTGTAACTCCCTTTCCTGCAGTTGTAGGTGTAGGAGATTGTGAAATAGTATTTACTCTAACTTTTTTCTCTTTTCCAAAAAAATACCCAAAACTTCTAGCTATGGATTCTAAGTAAGCTTTATTATCGGCCATGTCATTGTAGTTGGGGAAAACTCTCTGGGCTGCCATGTAAGTTAACGCTACAATGCTTGACCATTCGTTCATTGCTTCTAACTTATATAAACTTTGGAGTAATTTGTGAAATGAAACAGCAGAAACATCCCATCCTTTACCCATCCAATCGTGATTCAAATCTGTATAATGTTTTCCTTTTCTTACGTTTACAGACATTCCGATAGAATGTAAAACAAAATCAATTTTTCCATCAAATAAATTCATGGATTGAGTGATTAAATTTTCTAAATCTTCCAGTTTAGTTGCGTCAGCTGGAATAAGCTTAGATTTTGTTTTTTTTGCTAATTCTTCAACATTACCCATTCTTAAAGCAATTGGAGCATTTGTAAGGACAAACTCTCCTCCTTCTTCATGGACTCTTTCAGCGGTTTTCCATGCAATAGAGTTTTCATCTAAAGCCCCAAAAATAATTCCCTTTTTACCTTTTAAAAGATTGTAAGACATAATTTAAATTTAACACTAATTTAATAATTCCTTTGCATGTATTAGTGCAGAAGATGAAATTTTATCACCCGAAAGCATTTTGGCTATTTCTTCAATTCTTTGTTCATTATTTAATTTTTTTATCTTGGTATTAGTACTACCTAAATTTTCGTGCTTGTAAATATTGAAATGATGTTGACCTTTTGCAGCGATTTGAGGAAGATGAGTAATAGAAATAATTTGCATTTTTTTACTCATTTTAAGCATTAAATTAGCCATTGCATTAGACATTTCACCAGAAATTCCAGTATCAATTTCATCAAAAATCATTGTAGGTAAATTTAAATGTTTTGATAAAATAGATTTAATAGATAAAAGAATTCTAGAAAGCTCACCTCCAGAAACAACTTTTAAAATTGGAGAAAAACCAGATCCCTTATTGCCAGAAAATAACACCTCAATTAAATCTATTCCATATTTATTATATTTTTCAGATTTAGTTAAATTAAATTTAAAAGAGGAATTTGGCATTCCTAGATTAGATAATATATTTTCGATTTCAATTTTCAAATTTGGTAATATTTTCTTTCTAGAAATGGAAATTTTTTTTGACTGTTCTTCAAGAAGAGATTCTTTTGAAGAAATATCATTTTTTAAGTTTTCAATATCAATTCCTATATTATCATTGTCTTTTAACTTTTTCTGAAGATTTAAAGAAATTTCCATTAACTCATCAATTGAATTAACAGAATGTTTTTTCTGAAGACTGTAAATTAAATTTAATCTAGATTCCATTTGATCAAACTCAAATGGGTTATTATTAAAATCGGTTGAGGAATTTCTAAGTTCTAGTTTAATATCGTCTAACTCAATTAAAATACTTTCTATTCTATTTTTAATAATTAAATATTTATCAGAATATTTTGAAATATTATTTAAAATATTATTTAAATTTCTTATTTGATTTTCAATACTATTATTATCGTTTTCAATCAAACTATCAATTTGATTTAAAGAATTCAATATTTCCTCAGAATTTTTAAAAATCTTGAGATTTTTTTCAAGATCAACTTGTTCTCCAATTTTAAGTTTTGCTGAGGTTAATTCATTTAATAAAAATAAATTGTAATCATAATCATTTTGTAAACTGGTGTTTAATCTATTTAACTTTTCTAATTCTAGATTTAATTCTTTATAAAATGATAGATTTTGATGAAAATTACTTACAATATTTTTCTGTTCAGATAAATTGTCAATAAGGGAAAAAAAGAAATGATCATTTGAAAGAATTAAGGATTCATTTTGTGTGTGAATATCTATTAATTTTTCCCCAATAAATCTCATAATATCTAAATTAACAGGTGTATCATTAATAAAAGATCTAGATTTTCCATTAGGTAGAACCTCCCTCCTTAATATGGATTGATCTGAATAATCTAAGTCATTGTTTTTAAATATCTTTTTTAATTTAAAGTTTTTTAAATTGAATTCGGCTTCAACAATACATTTTATATCATTATTTTTTAATAACGTATGATCGGCACGTTTTCCTGTAATTAGAGAAAGAGCATTTAATAAAATAGATTTTCCTGATCCTGTGTCACCAGTAATTGTGGAGAAACCATTTGAAAAATTAATTTCTAAAGTATCTATTAAAGCAAAATTTTTAATGAAGACTTTTGTAAGCAAATTATAATATTATATCTATCAAATATAGCTTAGTTTATATTATAATTCAAATATGAAATCATCTAATCAGATTCCATTTATTAGAGAAGAAAGGAGCCATTCTATTTAATTGATTATTTAATTTAGCTGTGTCGAAATCTGGTCCTCCGTTAAAAATATCAATTATTTCATCCGACTTAGTCTCAAAAAAAATTCTAAGTAAAATTGAATTTGGGACTCTTCTATTCATCCTATCCAATGAAATAATTGCAGAAGATATATTTTGTTTTGACAAAAGTTTGTTATCATGCATTAAATCTAATCCATCTACATGATATGAGTATAATACATCTCTGAGTTCTTTAGAATTTGAAGAATTTAAATTTTCTATTAGCCAAAATTTATTAATTCTTCCACCAGAACTACCAGAACCCCATGTTGAGGAAGTTCCACTTTGACTTGCTAAGTTTAGAATTTGTTGAGCTTTATTATAAAATATACTTCCAGATGAATTTATAAAAGTATCCTGGTCCAAACCGTACATAATATTTATATAGAAAGACAATAGTGAAACTAAATCGGATTGAAATTTATTTTCATTAAAAAAAAGTGTTTCAAATTCTTGATAAACAAATTTGACATTTTTATCAATAAAATTAAAAACAGGAGTTTGATAAGTTGATTTTAAAACTGGTCTTAAGGACTGAAATTCAAAATTGGCTACATAATTGTTATTAGAATATGAATTTATAGTAATCAATAAATTCACATCAATTTTTTCATGATTTGACAAAGAGTTATTAGACCACGAGGTAGAATTAATGAAAGTACTAATAGATTTTTCCAAATTAGAAAACATAGATTTATTTGTTTGATTTATCTTATTAGAGTTAACAAGAACTTTACAATCAACATCTTGAGAATAATTTATTTGAAAAATAAATATTAATATTATGTATAATAATTTATTCATTTTTTTAGTTTAATTATTTCATTAAATATATCAGTTGAAACTTCCGATTTACTTTTTAGTTTAAACTTAATTACCTCTTCTTTATTATTTATAAAAGTTATTTTATTTGTATTGTGATTAAAACCTGCTCCTTTATCTTTAAGTGAATTTAAGACTATTGCATCTAAGTTTTTTTTGTTTATTTTTTTTATTGAATTTTCAATTTCATTTTCAGACTCTAAAGCAAAACCTATTAATAATTGGTTTTTTTTCTTTATGTTTCCTAGATGATTTAAAATATCGACATTTAAAATCAACTCAATACTGAGTTTATTATTGCTTTCCTTCTTAATTTTATTTCGAATTATTTTTTTTGGTTTATAATCAGAAACTGCAGCAGAAAGAACTGCTATATCCATATCTAAAAATAGTTCAGAACATATTTTAAACATTTCATCAGCTGTCGTTATGTTGAATGTGTTGATTTTTTCATTCTTGTTAATTAAACTTGTGGGACCTGTAACCAAATAAACATCTGCACCTAAATTAGCAGCGGTATTTGCTAAAGCAAAACCCATTTTTCCACTTGAGAAATTACCAATGAATCTGACAGCATCAATAGGTTCATAAGTAGGCCCAGCTGATATTAAAATTTTCTTGCCATAAAGGGTCTTTTGCTTTAATATGTCCAAGCAAATAAATTCAATTATTTGGTCAGGTTCTTGCATCCTACCCTCTCCGTTAAGTCCACTTGCTAAAAAACCTGAACTGACGGGTATATGAACATTTCCAAAATCTATTAATTTATTAATATTTGACTTATTTGCCTTATTCCTGTGCATATCTAAATCCATTGCAGGCGCAAAATAAACTGGACATTTAGCTGAAAGATAAGTGGCTATTAATAAATTATCTGCTCTGGCAGATGCCATTTTAGATAAAGTATTTGCAGTAGCTGGGGCAATAACTATGTAATCAGCCCACAAAGCTAATTCAACATGATTATTCCAATACTCATTTCGATTTTCTTTATTAAAAAAATCGGATAAAACAGGTCTTTTAGATAAAGTAGAGAGAGTTAATGGTGTAACAAAGTCCTTAGAACTAGGGGTCATTAAAACCTGAACATTCGCACCATTTTTTATTAATAGTCTTGTTAAATAAGCAGATTTATATGCAGCTATTCCCCCGGAAATACCTAATAGAATATTTTTTCCATTTAGGATGGACATCTTTATTCTTTAATTTCAGTATTTCTATAATATATTTTTTTTAACAACCAATTTTCAATTGCCATGGCGTGGGCTTTTGGAAGTTTTTCATAGAATTTAGACACTTCTATTTGTTCTTTATTTTCAAAAATCTCATCCAAACTTTCAGTGGGGCTAGCAAACTCTTCTAACTTATCCAATAACTCTTTTTTAATATCCTCGTTAATTTGGATAGTTCGTTTCGAAATTATGGAGATAGCTTCATAAATATTATCAGTTTGATCATCCATTAAATTTCTATCGTAAGTAATAGTATTTAAAGGTGCATTGGTTTTTTTAAAGTCCATAATTATATTGTTTAAATGAAATTAATTATTTGCAAACATAGTAATTTCTAAGTCGATAAACTCTATCAATTTATTAGATTTTTCTTTATACTTTGATTCAGGATAAATTTCTAATAATTCATCGTAAATCTTTTTTACATCTTGTAATCGTTCTAATTTTTTTGAATCAATACTATTTACTGCCAGTTCATATGATGAATCAAGCAAATAATATAAAGCATCTTCTCTGTAGGGTGTGCCAGGGTAATCTGAAATAAAATCATTCAAAACTATTATTGCTGACTTATAATCTCTAATTGTGTTGTATTGTTTAGCAATTTCAAAAGCCTTGAACTCCAGTTTTATTCTAAGCTCTTGAACTAAATCATTCGCTGAAGACATATTTTCTGAATTTGGATAATTATTTATAAATTCTTGTAATTTTTCAACTGCTTCGCTAGTTTCATTTTGATCTAAATTATACTCTGGTGAAAGTTTATAATATGAATAGGCAGATAAATAACTCGCCTCTTCTGACTTATCACTTAGAGGATAAGCTCTAACAAAACTTTCAAACTCAAATGCAGATAATGTATACTTCTTAGTGTTTAACAAGCAATTAGCATAAAAGAAAGTAATTCTTTCTCCTTGAGGTTTTCCACGATACTTTGGTTTAATTTGTTCAAACAGTCTACTTGCTCTTTTAAAATCTTGGCTTTCATAATATTTTTCAGCAAGATCATACTTTGTTTTGATATCGTCATTTTTAAGTACTTTTTGAAATTCACTACAGGAATAAGAAATACTTAATAATAATATTAATAATAATTTATAAAATTTATTTACCATGTAGCAAATTTAATTTAAAAAAGGAATTTAAATATAAAAACTCCTATGATTTTTTTGAAATAAACTTTTCTATTTCAAAAAAAAGTTCATTTGTTACTGGTGTTAATGGTAATCTTAATTTATTTTTACAAAGATTTAATACGGAAAGTGCTGCTTTTAGTCCAGATGGGTTACCTTGATCAAATAGAAGTTTTAAAAATGGTTTTAACAAATCTAACGAATTTTGAGTTTTACGAATATTTCCTTTTAAAGCATGATTAATAACAGATGAGAATAATTTAGGAACACAACCAGCCGCTACAGAAATTACTCCGTCAGCACCATTTAAAATACCAATCGGAGCAGTTTCGTCATCACCGGAAATAATTAAAAAATCTTTTGGTCTGTCTTTTATTAAATCTTTCATTTGTACCATATCTCCCTTAGCTTCTTTAATACCTATAATGTTCTTATGAACATTAGCGAGTCTAATAACTGTTTTAGGTTCCAAATTACAACTTGTTCTTCCAGGCACATTATAGAGAATTATTGGAAGTTGTGATATTTCTGCAATATTAGAGTAATGCTGAAACAATCCTTCTTGGCTGGGCTTATTATAATATGGTGTGACAGAAAGAATAGCGGTAAACCCTTCCAAATTTGAATTTTCAATATATCTGACCAAAGATTGAGTACAGTTTGAACCAATTCCGATGATTAATGGAACTCTTCCCCTGTTTGAATCAATAAAAGCTTTTCTAGAGTCGATCTTCTCTTTTTCTGTTAATGTGGATGATTCGCCAGTTGTTCCTTGAACAACGATATACTTAACACCACCTTCAATAACAAAGTCAACAAGTTTTTTAATAGAAATATAATCAATTGAAAAATCGTTCTTAAATGGAGTAATAATTGCAACCCCAGTTCCTCTAAGTTTTTGAAATAACTCTGTCATTTGATCATTTTTAAATATTTAATAATTTCGTTTTTAAAAACATTGTATTTTTTTATTTTTTCAGAAAAAATTAGGTCATTTAGCCTGGAATCGACAGACTCAAAACCCACTCTAAATTTTGCATTTGTTTTTGAAGATAATAATGCAAGAAATCGATTCGATAAAAAAAAATTTATTAACAAATCATATTCAAAAGAAATAAATTCCAAAGAATCTTTACCATTAAGGTTACCATAAAAAGACACACACTCAGGAGTCATATTCAAAGAAGAAAAAACATTAAATATATTTCTGTTTCTTTGAAAAGTAATTATTTTAAAATCTTTCTCTTTTAATCCTAAAGAATTTGACAAATCAATGAAATTATCAATAGAAATAGGAAAAGAAGGGTCAACAATGCATGCCAAAGTTTTTATTGGATTTGGTTTTATCCTGTTGTCTTTTGAAAGCTCGGTTAGGGACTTTTCAATTTTTTTACTTAACAGCTTATTATGTAGTGATTTAAAAATCATATCTTTAAAACTTAAGTAAAATTACATATTTCATCATTGAAAACTATATTATACCTCAACAATATAAATATTAAACATATTGTATTTATTCTAATAATTGTTTTTTTTTCTTTTGACTCTGTTAATTGTCAAATTAATAATATTGGTAAAGAAAACATAAAAGTTTTAGATTATTTAGCTAAAAATGAGGAACTGAATAAAATAATTAGTCCTTATAGAAATAAAATAAAAAAACTTGAAAAAAAAATTGGATTCTCAGAGAATTCTTTAAGTATCAGAGATGGGGAATTAGAATCTACGTTAGGAAACTTTATTGCAGATGTTTTATTGAAAGAGTCAGACTCAATATTTAAAAAAATAACTTCAAAAAATATTGATTTTTGTTTATTAAATCAAGGCGGAGTTAGAAGTACATTAAACAAAGGAATTGTAACTCAACATTCATTAATAAATATCTTACCCTTTGAAAATACTTCCGTAGTGGTTAAATTAAGTGGTGAAAAAGTTTTCGAACTACTAAACTATTTAAATATAGAAAACAAAGCACATCCAGTTTCTGGAATAAAAATTGAATTTCAAAATCAAAAAATAAATAAAGTTTTAATCCAAGAAAAAATATTTGAAATTAAAAAAACATATTATGTTTTAACTAGTAATTTTTTACAGGCAGGAGGAGATAAAATGAATTTTTTTAAAAATCCCTTAGAATTACATCCTTTAAATACTAATATTAGAGAGGTATTGATTAATCATATTTCTGAAATAGAAATTGTTAGAAGTGAACTTGACAATAGAATAATTAGAACAAAATGAAAAGAAGATATTTTCTAGAAAAAATTACATCATCTACCATTTTAGGATTATCTTTTCCTTTGATAGGGTTTGAAAAACATAATTTTAGTTCAAAAAAAATAACTATTCTACATACGAATGATGTTCATAGTCATATTGATCCTTTTCCCCCAGAAGACCCTTTAAATCCGAATAGCGGTGGAGTAATTGCAAGAGCTAATATTATAAATGAAATTAGGAAAGATAATCCCAACACACTTCTTTTAGATGCCGGTGATATTTTTCAAGGAACCCCTTATTTTAATTTTTTTGGTGGAGAAATTGAACTTAAATTAATGAGTAAAATGGGATATAATGCATCAACTTTAGGAAATCATGAATTTGATAATGGAATAAAAGAATTATCAAAATCATTAAAACATGCTAACTTTTCTATTATAAACTCTAATTATGATCTAAAAAACACTTCAATAGAAAATAAAATTAAAAAATATGAAATCTATATAATAGATGGAGTTAAAATTGGAGTTTTTGGTTTAGGGATAGAACTTAATGGATTAGTTGAAAAAAAGTTATATGATGGGGTTAAATATTTAGATCCAATTGAAATAACACATGATATTACCAATAAACTAAAAAACCAATATCAATGTGATATCATTATTTGCTTATCTCACTTAGGTTTTAAATACGAAAAAAAAGAGGAAATAATGTGTGATATATTATTAGCTAAAAAGACTAAAAATATTGACTTAATTATCGGAGGTCACACACACACCTTTATGAAAAAACCAGTAGAAATAAAGAATTTATTAGGCAAAAAAGTAATTATTAACCAAGTTGGTTGTTTCGGTATCAATATAGGGAAAATTGACTTTTATTTGTCCAACAAAATAATTTCTGAAAAGAGCAATTCTATTAAGATTTAGAATTTAACATTTTAATTAAGTCCTTTTCGTCAATAATTGGTATTTTTAATTTTTCAACTTTCAATAGTTTACTTGGACCGATATTATTTCCTCCTAATAAATAGTTTGTTTTTGATGAGATAGATGAGGATACTTTACCACTATTTAATTCGATCATTTTTTTTAATTCATCTCTCGAATAATTTTCAAAAACACCAGAAATAACAAAAGATTTACCTAATAAAATTTCATTTACTGGAAATTTACTCTCTTTTATTTCAAACTGAATACCCACTTCCTTGAGTCTATTGATTAAAGAAAGATTTTCATAATTTTTAAAAAATTCTATTATACTTTCAGATATTCTATTTCCAATTTCATCAACTAAAAGTAAATCTTCTAATTTTTTTGACATTAAATTGTCAATGGATTTAAAGGCTTTTGCTAATTTTTTAGCCACAGTTTGTCCAACATATCTTATACCTAATGCAAACAAGACTCTTTCGAATGGAATATTTTTAGATTCTTCAAGCCCATCAAAAATATTATTTATTGACTTATCCGCCATTCTTTCTAACAAAATTAAATCATTCTTTTTAAGTTGATATAAATCTGCATAATTTGAAATTAAACCTTTTTTAAATAACAAATCAATAGTTTCATTTCCTAGACCGTTAATATCCATAGCTTTTTTTGAAATAAAATGTTGAATTCTCCCGATAATTTGAGGTGGGCAATTATTGAAATTCAAACAATAATGGTGAGATTCTGATTCATTTCTACATAAAATCTTAAAACAGGATGGACAGTTTTCGATAAATTTAATTTTTTTAGATTCTTTACCTCTTTTATATAAATTAACTCCAACTATTTTTGGAATAATCTCTCCACCTTTTTCAATATTAACAAAATCATTTACATGCAAATCCAATTTATTTATTTGATCCTCGTTATGAAGAGAAGCTCTTTTTACATAAGTTCCGGCTAATAAAACTGGTTCTAAATTAGCAACTGGAGTTACTGCGCCTGTTCTTCCAATTTGATAAGAAACACTTAAAAGTTTAGTTATAGCTTGTTCTGTCTTATACTTGTAAGCGATAGACCATCTTGGATACTTGGATGTAAAACCCAGTTCGTTTTGATAATTTATATCATTCACTTTGACTACAATCCCATCAATATCATAATTTAAATTTTCTTTTTTTTCCTCCCAATGATTGATGTAAGACATAACCTGATCTAGATTATTACAAAGCTTGTAGGTTTTTGAAATATTAAATCCCCATTCCAAAGCCTTAATTAAATAATCATTTTGATTATTACAATTTTGTTCAGCTGAAACAATTTGATATAAAAAACACTTTAATGGTCTTTTAGCTGTTTCTGAGCTGTCTTGTAACTTTAAACTACCTGAGGCTGTGTTTCTAGGGTTCATATAAGGATCTAAACCTTCTTCTACCCTTTTTTTATTCATTTTAATAAAATCATTTTTTTCAATTATAATTTCGCCTCTAATTTGAAATTTAGCGGGATATGATCCTTTTAGTTTTAATGGAATAGTTTTAATTGTCTTAATATTTTCTGTTACATCATCTCCTTTAATACCATCTCCTCTTGTTACCGCCTTAATTAATTTTCCATTTTCATAAGTTAAATTAATGGATACCCCATCAAATTTTAATTCACATAAATATTGGAGATTTTCATCACCAATATTCTTAAAAATTCTATCATTCCATTTTTCTAAATCATCTTTTGAATAAGAATTGTCTAAAGAATACATAGGAAAATCATGTAAAACAGTTTTAAAATTTTTTATTAAAGATCCTCCTAATCTCAATGTAGGAGAATTATTGTCATAGAACTCAGGATATTTATTTTCAAGAACTATTAAATCATTTAATTTCATATCAAATTCGTAATCACTGATTACCGGATTGTCAAGCACATAATAGTTATAATTATGAAGGTGCAATTCATTTCTGAGATTTTCAATATTTTGTTGTATTGAATTCATTAAAAACTAGCTTTAATCATTCTATTTTTAGATCTAAAATCATTTTTAAACTCAATATCGTAAAAACCTTGTTCAATTAAAAGTTTTAAGAGTTCATCCTTTATGTTTTCATTGATCTCAAAAAAAAGTAATCCATCTTTATTTAAACTCTTCTTTGCAAATTGGATTATTTTAATGTAAAAAAATAATGGATTCTTATTGTAAACGAATAATGCTTTATGAGGTTCAAATAGTAAAACATTTTCTTTCATTAACTTTTTTTCATCAAGAGTTACATATGGGGGATTAGAAACAATTATATCAAATTTTTTATTAGAACTTATTGATAATATATCCTGAATTTCATAATAAACTTCTACTTTATTCATTATGGCATTTTTTGTTGCTAAATCTAAAATATTTTGATCTATATCCCAGGCTGAAACTTCACAAGAATCTGAAAACTTAGCTAATGAAACAGCAATACAGCCACTACCTGTACCAATGTCTAAAATTGATTTATTTTTTGGAAATTCACTTAAAATCCAAGAAACTAATTCTTCTGTTTCTGGTCTAGGAATTAAAACATATTTATTTAGTGAAAAGTTTAAATTAAAGAATTCTGTCGTTTCAACAACATATTGAATCGGCATATTTTTTTTTAAATGATTAACAGCATTCAAAAGATTTAGCTCTTGATTCTTATCTAAATTAAAATCTGGGTTTAATATATATTTCAATCTGTTAACATCACAATAATGTTCAGTTATCCAGAAAAAAAATTCCTCT
>MDTC01147129.1_pt1 | contig 23076 bp, 23 predicted proteins | sample 811181 | NCBI WGS metagenome assembly MDTC01 (sample SAMN05326644, study PRJNA326480) | marine metagenome | isolation source: seawater | place: Pacific Ocean: North | collected 2011 | reverse complement strand
ATTTGCTGCCTTTATAAATGGCGAGATAGCTCAGTTGGTCAGAGCGTCGGATTCATAACCCGGAGGTCCCGAGTTCAAATCTCGGTCTCGCTACTATTTTTCTTCAATATCTTTATTATTTCTTTCTTGTCAAAAATTCCTTGCTTACCTGTTTTCATATCTTTTAGATTTAAAGAGTTTTTTTCTTTTTCTTCTTCACCATAAAATATAACATAAGGAATATCACTTTTATTAGCATAATTTAACTGCTTTTTCAAAGAGATAGAATCTGGATAGAATTCCGCGTTAATTTTATTTGATCTCAGAAAACTAGTTATTTCAATCAAATCATAGGAGAAACTAGAACCAAAATTTAATATCAAAACCGTCACTGAACTAGATGAAGTGGGTGGAAATAAATTTAATTCCTCAATCACCAAATATAATCTATCTAATCCAAAGCTAATTCCAATCCCACTCATATTTTTTAATCCAAAAATCTCAGTCAAGTTATCATAACGTCCACCGCCAGCAATTGATGTATAAAGTTTAGATTTTCTAGGTGGAAGAACTTCAAAAATTATACCTGTATAATAATCAATTCCCCTAGCAAGACTAATGTCAAAGATAAGTTTAGACTTAACTAATTTATTTTTTGAGAAATAATTAAAAATATATTCAATATCAGAAATTGCTTCAGACCCAATCTTTGAAGATTTAAAATATGATTTTAGTTGATTAATATTTTTATCAAAGTTTTTTGAAAGCTCAATAACATTAAATAAAGAATTTATTATTTCATTATTGAATCCACTATTTAGTAAGTTTTTCTTAACAACATTTGTTTCAATTTTATCTAGTTTATCTAACTGATTTGTTAATATTTCAAATTTATCTATACAATTGTTGATATCACAAATTGCAACTAACAACTTCCTACTGTTGATTTTTATTTTACATCCATCAATTTTTAAATCTTTAAATACAGAATCAAATAAACAAATAAAATCAATCTCTTGCATTAATGATCTGGAGCCAATTACATCAGCGTCACACTGAATAAACTCTCTGTATCTACCCTTTTGAGGGCGGTCTGCTCTCCACACATTTTGAATTTGATATCTTTTAAAAGGAATAGAAATATTATTTTGATTTTGAACAACATATCGAGCAAGTGGTACAGTTAAATCATAGCGCAGTGCTTTATCAATAATACTTGAAGTTAAATCTGAGTATTCAATATCTTTCAAATCAATACCTTTGAGAAAATTTCCTGATTTGAGGATTCTAAAAATAAGCTTCTCTCCTTCACTTCCATATTTACCCAACAAGGTCTCTGATCTTTCAAAACTTGGGGTTTCAATGGGGTTGAATCCAAATTTTGAAAAATTATCTTTAATTATATTAATTATATAATTTCTTTTATTTAATTCTTTAGAATTAAAGTCTCTAGTACCTTTTGGTAAAATTGGCTTTTTCATATATTTTTTTAAATTTAATTAAATTAAAAAAAAAACACCTACAGAAGCAGGTGTTTTTAAAGTAGAATACTATTTATTTCTATTTTTTTTCAGGAACCACTTCAAATGGAAAATCAATAATTACGTCACGATGTAACCTAATTTTTGAAATATACTTTCCTAATTGTTTTATATTATTGCCTGAGATTATAATTGATTTTTTATCAATTTCAACTCCACTGGCCTCCAAACCTTTTTGAACATTGATATTGTTAACAGAACCAAATAATTTAACCCCCTCTCCAACTTTAGCCATAATCTTTAAGTCAATACCGCTAATCTTTTTTGCCAATTTATTAGCATCATCAATTATTTTCTTATCCTTTACTGCCTGCTGCTTAATATTTTCAGTTAATACTTTTTTTGCGGATGGTGTTGCAAGAACAGCAGATCCATTTGGTATTAAAAAATTTCTACCATAACCATTTTTAACAGTTACTATATCATCTTTAAAACCAACACCTTCAACGTCTTTTTTTAATATTATTTCCATATATCTTAAAAATTACTTGAGTAAATCAGCAACGTACGGTAATAAAGCCAAATGTCTAGCTCTTTTAACAGCAACAGAAACTTTTCTTTGATACTTTAGAGATGTTCCTGTAATTCTTCTGGGTAATAACTTACCTTGCTCATTTATAAATTTTAATAAAAAATCTGAATCTTTATAATCCACATATTTTATTCCGTATTTTTTAAATCTACAATACTTCTTAACAGTACTGTGATCAATATTCAAAGGAGTAAGATATCTAATTTCTCCTCCTTTTTTACCCGATGCTTCTTCTTGAATACTTGCCATATTTATGATTCTTTGTTATTTATTTTATTTCTTCTTTTCTCGGCCCATTCAACAGCATGCTTATCAAGCTTTACAGTAAGATATCGCATAAACCTTTCATCTCTCCTAAATTCTAATTCCAAATCTGAAATGATAGTTGGATCAACGGTGTACTCGAAAAGGTGATAAAATCCACTTTTTTTATTTTGAATAGGATAAGCTAACTTCTTTAATCCCCAATCCTCTTTAGATATCATTTTTGCACCTTTCGATGTTAAATACTTCTCATATTTTAGGACTGTTTCCTTTGTCTGTTCTTCAGACAAAACGGGATTAAGAATGAAAACAGTTTCGTAATGATTCATTTTATTATTTTTTTAATGCGTGCAAAAATAAATAAATTTATATTGTTTTGACAATATTTAGCTAAATTTTAGTGAATTGACAAATTTTAATTGATAATATCTACAGTAAATATCCAATTCATAAAAAGTAAAATTAATATGGATCAACATCAATAATTATTTGAACTGTTCTATAATCAGAAATCGAATTAATTGACGAAATTGATTTTTTAATAATATTTTTAACCGAGGAAAGAGAATAATCATTAGGAATTTTAACCAATATATTTTTTTGATATTTATTTCTAATTCTTGAAATATAGGGGAATTCAGGACCTAAAATATTTTTTTTGAAATAAGGATATATCTTTTTGAAAAACCAATCTGAAGCGTTATTTACTTTATTTAAATCTCTATGCTTTAGAGTAATTTTTATCAATTTAACGAAGGGCGGAAAGCTAAAATCATTCCTGTCTTTTACTTGTTCTTGAAAAAACTTTTCATAATCACCCTTTAAAATCAAATCAATAAATTTAGAATTACAGTTGTGAGCCTGAATAATTACTTGACCACGCTGATCTGATCTTCCTGCTCTACCAGCAACCTGTTGAACAAGCTGATAACACCTCTCAAATGATCTAAAATCAGGAAAACTCATTAAATTATCTAAATTCATTATACCAACTAATTGAACATTTTTAAAATCTAACCCCTTTGTAACCATTTGAGTTCCGATTAATATGTCAAATTCACCATTTTCAAATGAATTAATAATTTTTTTAAAATTATTTTTACCCCTTGTTGTATCATAATCTAATCTTGTAATTTTAAGTTCAGGAAAAAATTCCTTTAATTCTAATTCAATTTGCTCGGTTCCAAAACCTTTCGACAAAAGATTATGACTACCACATTCAAAACATTTATCATATAAGTCCTCTTGAAATCCACAATAATGACATCTTAGAGATTTTCTGGAATGATGATATGTTAAACTTACATCGCAGTTAATACATTTTTTTAAAGCACCACACGAATTACATTGAAGAACTGGAGAATAACCCCGTCTATTTTGAAAAAGAATAACTTGTTTATTCTCTTTTGTAACCGACCTAATTTCTGACAACAAATCTTCAGAAAAAATTCCATGCATTAAACCACTCGCAACCCTTTGACTTAAATCTATCAATTTAATTTCAGGCAATGGAATATTTCTGTATCTCTGGTTTAATTCTACAAAACCATATTTTTTTAATTTTGTTGAATTATAGTAACTTTCAATTGAGGGTGTTGCTGAACCTAATATTACTTTTGAATTATGGATATTAGATAAAATTAATGCTGAATCCCTTGCATGATATCTTGGAGATGGCTCAAATTGCTTATAAGACAATTCATGCTCCTCGTCTATAATAATTAGTTTAAGGTTTGAATATGGTAAAAATATAGCAGATCTAGCACCAATAACCAATTGAGGTTTTTTGTTATTCAGTATTTCACTCCAAAGTTCTGCTCTTTGATTTATGTTGAGACCTGAATGATATACAACTAAATTTTCTGGAAAATAAATTTTAAGCCTATCAACCAGCTGAGTTGTCAATGCAATCTCAGGAACTAAATACAAAATCTGATTTTTAAGCTTAAGAATTGATAATATTTTTTTTATGTAAATTTCAGTTTTTCCTGACGAGGTGATTCCCTTGAAAAGAACAATATTTTTGGTTTCAAATTTTTTATTAATCTGGTTTAGTGAAATACTTTGCTTTTCGCTTAAAATAATTGTCTTTGCAAAACCTGAATTTTCAATAATATTTCGCTTTACCTCCAAATCATAAAATTCGATTATTTTCTTTTCAGCTAACTTTTTTAAAACAGATAAATACGAGCTAGTTATAAGCTTAAATTCTGAAACCCTTATATCATCTTTAGAAACTGAATTTAATTTTTTTAGGTGATTGTAGCAATCCAATTGTTTTTTTGCATTTTTTGGTATCTGATTTAAGAACTCCATTTTAAAGTTTTTATTAAATCTTACACACTTTACAAGCTTTTGACTATACTTTGAATATATTTTTTCATTGATCCGAATAATATTTTTATCATTCATTTCATTTATTATTGAAAAAACATTTTTTTTATTGATAATTTTAGAAACATCTTTTAGAGATAATTTTCCGCTAATTTCTAATGCCTCAATAATTAAAAACTCATATTGGTCTAATTCAGAATATTCTATTAAGTTTTCGGAATTTAAAGTTATTTCAGTTTCACTTTGTAATATATAATTACTGGGTATTGATGCCCTCATAACATCACCAATAAATGCAAAATAATACCTTGATATCCAATCCCAAAATTTAAGTTGATATTCATTTACTATCGGATTATTATCTATTATTTGAATAATATTTTTTAATTCATAATTACCTGTATAATCATTGTGAACTTTTGATGCAATTGATGTGTAAAGTTTAGATTTTCCAAAGGGTACAATAATTCTCATTCCTGGTTTAATGAATTTAAACTCATCATAAGTAATCAAATAAGTGAATTTTTGATTTAACGGTAATGGTAAAATAACATCAACGAAGTAGCCCATTTAAACTAATTTAATTAAAAATAATATTTTTGATTTTTAAAAAGATTATAAACTAAATTTACTCATAAATTGTTTCATGAAAATCAAGCTAATATATATTGGTAAAAATAAAAGCAATAATATTGAAATATTGGTAAATAATTATCAAAAAAAAATAAATCATTTTTTAAACTTTACTATTTCCTGTTTAAAAAATAAAAACAGATCAATAAAAAAAGAAATAATAAAAGAATCAGATACAAAACTTATTATAGAGAGTTTAAGTAAAGATGAAATAATAGTGCTTTTAGATGAAAAAGGTAAAGACATCTCAACATTAGAGTTTTCAAATTTTATTCAGAATCAAATTTTGAACGGTGGAAAAAAATTGACATTTGTAATTGGTGGTGCTTACGGATTCACAAAAGAAATAAATAAATATGCAAAACATAAAATTTCTTTATCAAAATTGACCTTTTCACACGATATGGCGAGACTTTTTTTTGTTGAGCAATTATACCGTTCATTAACCTTAATTAATAATATCCCATATCACAATAATTAATGAAACTGGTTTTTGCAACACATAACGAAAATAAAATCAAAGAGGTAAAAGAGCTGATTTCTAATAAATTTGAAATTCTGAGTCTTAATGAAATAGGATTTAAAGATGAAATAATCGAAAATAAAAAAACAATAAGAGAAAATTCGATCGAAAAAGTAAAAGTTGTAAAAAATATAACAGGCTTTGATTGTTTTGCAGATGATACAGGATTAGAAGTTGATGTATTAGGAGGTAAGCCAGGTGTGATGTCAAAAAGATTTGCTGGAATAAATGCAAGCCCAGAAGATAATATAAAAAAATTATTAAAATTAATGGAAAATGAACAGAATAGAATTGCTCAATTTAAAACCATAATTTCTCTAAATTTAAATGGAAAAGTTAAAACTTTTGAAGGGGTTTGTAAAGGATCAATAAGTAGAAAAAAAACTGGTGTTTATGGATTTGGCTATGACCCGGTTTTTATTCCTAAAGACAAAAACAATTCTTTTGCAGAAATGAGTTTAAGTGAAAAAAATCTAATTGCTCATAGATCAATTGCAATGAATAAACTTATTGATTATTTAAAAAATATTTAGTAATTGAAAATAAATTGGCTTAATTAGTGTATAGTTTTTAAAATGAAAAAAATCTATCTAAAAATAGTATTATGTGTATTAAGTATAAATCTTTTTTCTCAAGAAAGCAATGTAATTAGTGGCACCATTTTAGATTCAGGTACAAATTTACCACTTGAAAATGTGAATATTGTCAACCTAAATCAGGTTATAGGGACTACCACAAATAAAGAAGGAAAATTTGAAATTAATGCAATAGTAAATGATACACTTCATTTTTCGTTTCTTGGATTTAAATCTATTAAAGTAAAAGTTACTAATGATTGGATAAAATTTGGAACTAATACAACGATAGAGTTGACTGAAATGGCTCTAGCTTTAGAAGAAGTTGTAGTTTACGAAATGAAATTAACAGGCTATCTGGAAGTTGATATTAAACAAGTGCCCATTAATGATAATTTTAGATATAGTATTTCAGGACTTTCTAATGTCGGCTATGAATCCAGTGTAAGACCAAATACAGCTGTTACAAAAGCTTTAAATGCTATTTTCAATCCAGTTGATTTTTTATATCAAACATTTGGCAGGGAACCCAATCAACTTCGTAAACTGAAAAAAATGAAAAAAGATGATCAAATTAGAAGGACTTTAGCTAATAGATTTGACAGAGAAATGCTAATTGTGCTGTTAGATATAGATAAAATTGATCTAGATTTTCTAATTGCGCAATGTAATTATTCTGATGAATTTATTAATAAAGCAAACGACCTTCAAGTATTAGATGCAATAAGTGAATGTTACGAAGAATATAAAGTACTAAATAAAACTATTAAAAATTAGCTAGTTGAAACTGGATTTTTCTTTATATAATCATGGAATTTACATTGCACCACAAGAAGATATGGAATTAGTGCAATAAGACCGAATCCACAGGTAAGTATTGTAAATAAAAATGATGAAAAAAATAAAATTAGTTGTAGTAAAAAGTACTTTGTCTTATATCCCTGCATTATTTTCATACTTATTGAAAATGCTTCAATAACTCCCACCTCATCGTTATCAGTGATTATTAGCCATACTTGAGAAAACATTAATGAAATAACAAAACAAGGAATGGAAATTAATATAGCATAAAAAATCATTAACCATATGTTAGGGATTAACGTATATATTCCATAACCAATTATTATTGCCAGAGCCATGTAACCTAGAAATACAACATATAGAGCTAACTGTGTCAAAATAGACACTATCCATTTTTGCTTATAACCAAATAACATATCCCTAAATCCAGGATTTGAATCTCTTGAAACATTAAATGAGAAATAATAAAAGCCTAAAATTGCTGGAGTTAAAAAAATAAGTTGTACAAACTGATTTAATCCCTGAGCAAAAGCCTGAGCAAGATCAGGGTTTGAATAGAAAATTAATCCAAAAAAGAATCCTATGAGAAATGAAATAATTAACAAAACAAATGTTGCAATAGTATAATATATAAATACTACACCAATACTAATTAACCAATGCTGTTTGAATGAATTAAATGAATCTTTTAATAAATTTGTTAAACTCATATTTTATGACTAAATATATTTTGTTGAAGTAAAAATATAAATAAATAAGTATCTTTGAAAATTACTCTTAAAATTAAGTAATGTCGTCTGAATATTTAAATGCTATTTCACCCGTAGACGGAAGATATTTTTCAAAAACTTCAGTTCTTTCTGAATACTTCTCTGAGAGAGCTCTTATAAAAAATAGAGTTATGGTTGAAATAGAGTATTTTATTTCTCTTTGTGAGATACCCTTACCACAGCTCAGATCATTTAAAAAATCTAATTTCATAAAACTGAGAAAGATTTACACAAACTTTTCAATTAAGGACGCCATAGAAATTAAAAAAATTGAAAATGAAACAAATCATGATGTTAAAGCTGTCGAATATTATTTAAAGAAGAGATTCGACAAAATTAATTTAAGTGAGTACAAAGAATTCATCCATTTTGGTTTAACTTCTCAAGACATAAATAATACTGCCATTCCGATTTGCCTTAGAGATTCATTAAATGAGGTTTATTATCCTGAACTAGATAAATGTTTATCTATTCTGCTTAAATTATCAAAAAAATGGGCAAAAATTCCAATGTTAGCTAGAACTCATGGCCAGCCAGCTTCTCCAACAAGACTTGGAAAAGAAATTAATGTTTTTATAGTAAGAATAAAAGAGCAAGTGAAGCTTTTAAAAAAAATCCCTATTGCAGCAAAATTTGGGGGTGCAACAGGAAATTTCAATGCTCATAAATTAGCATACCCAAAAATTAAATGGAAGTTATTTACAAAAAAATTGATCTCAAAAAAATTAGGATTAAAACATTCTTTCCCTACAACACAAATTGAGCATTATGATCATTTAGCTGCAATATTTGATAATCTCAAAAGAATTAATACAATTTTAATTGACCTAAACAGAGATGTATGGCAATACATTTCAATGGATTATTTTAAGCAAAAAATTAAAAAAGGTGAAATCGGAAGCTCTGCAATGCCACATAAAGTTAATCCTATAGATTTTGAAAACAGCGAAGGAAATTTGGGAATAGCTAATGCAAATTTTCTACACCTATCTTCAAAACTGCCAATTTCAAGACTCCAAAGAGATCTTACCGACAGTACTGTTTTAAGAAACATCGGAGTGCCAATTGCTCATACATTAATTGGTTTAAAATCAATTGAAAAAGGTTTAAACAAGCTAATTGTAAATGAAAAAAAAATATTAGAAGATTTAAACAATAACTGGGCTGTTATTGCTGAGGCCATCCAAACAATACTTAGAAGGGAAAACTATCCTCAACCTTATGAAACTTTAAAATCTCTGACCAGAGTTAATACTGAAATAAATAAGGAAGTAATACATAATTTTATAGACCAACTGAATATTAATAAAAAAGTTAAGTTAGAGTTGAAAAAAATTAATCCTGAAAATTACACTGGCATATAAATTAAAATAATATGCAGATCATTAAAAATAATAGCCTTCAAAAATACTTATCCATATTTATTTTAATATTTTTTTTTAGTTGTTTTGAAGATCAAGACGACAATTTCGCAAACCCTAGTGAAATAAATGATTTTGTTTGGAAAGGTATGAATGCTGCGTATTTATATAAAGAAGACATTTATAACCTTTCTAATGATAGATTTGATGATTCTAATGAATACACAGAATATTTAAACAACTATGAATCTCCTGAACTTTTATTTGAATCTTTAATACATGAAAGAACTAATATTGATAAATTCAGTTTAATTGTTGACAATTATATTGAACTTCAACAATATTTAAGTGGTACCTCAACATCAAATGGGTTAGAATACGGCTTAAGTTTTTTACCAAATTCTACAAATGAAATTTTTGGTTTTGTAAGATATGTACATACAGGTTCTCAAGCTGACCTTAATAATATCAAAAGAGGAGATATATTCAGGGGAATTAATGATATCCCTCTTACAATTGATAATTATAGTAACTTATTGTCTCAAGAGACTTACACTGTAAATTTTGCAAATTATCTTGACAACAATACTGATGAAATATATGATGATTTGATTGAAATGAATAGTATCAGTATTGAACTTCAGAAGGTTCCATTAGTAAAAAATCCGGTTCATTATTATTCTACAATTAATTCATCTGGTAAAAAGATTGGATATCTAATGTACAATCAATTTATTTCAAATTATGATAATTATTTAGAAACAATTTTTTCTGAATTTAAATCTAATTTAATTGATGAAATAATTATTGATTTACGTTATAACCCTGGTGGCAGCATTAATTCTGCTCTTTTATTATCCAGTCTTATTACAGGACAATTTGATCAACAAATTTTTAACACTGAAGAGTGGAACAGTGATATTCAAAATTATTGGCTAAATAATGATCCCGAGTATTTAATTAATAGATTTATTTCATCAGAAAACAGCTTAGGAATGAATAGAGTTTATATCTTGACCACAAGATCCTCCGCCTCTGCAAGTGAACTTGTTATAAATTGTCTTGACCCGTATATAGATGTAATTCAGGTTGGTACTACAACCTATGGTAAATACCAAGCATCTGTTACTCTTTATGATTCAGAAAATTTTTCAAATCAAAATATAAATCCTTCACATAATTATGCATTACAACCCCTAGTGTTAAAAACTTTAAATAAAAATGGAGTTAGTGATTATTATAACGGAATTAATCCAGAGTATGAATTTGAGGAACGACCTTCAAATATGGGTCAAATAGGAAGTTTAGATGAACCAATGCTAAATTTCACAATTGCATTAATAAATTCACGAATTGCACTAAATTTACAAACACAATCATTAATATTTTTTAATGATAATTTTAAATTTGACATTATCCAAAGAGAAATGTATATTGAGAATAAAGATTTAAAAAATCTGTATGAAAAATAAATTTGACAATATCCAAAAGCTTGTTTTTTTTATAATATGTTTTGGTGTATTATGCAGGCTGCTTCCGCTTCCTCACAACTTTCAACCAGTTATTGCTCTTACAGTATTTGGGGGAATCTACATTAAAAATTCAAATATTGCATTTATTCTACCTATTTCAATAATTTTAATTTCAGATATAATTTTAGGCTATATTCCAAGCATAGGTGGAACCTATATACCTCTTATAATTGTTTATATTTTTACTTTGATGATAAATGAATTAAATTTTTATAAGAAATTATCTCATTTATTTATTTTACCCCATTTATTTATTAGCGCTCTTATCTTTTATCTGACCTCAAATTTTGATGTGTGGTTATTTTCAAATCCTGCAAAAACCCCTCCTTTTGGTTATCCTAAATCACTTGATGGTTTAATTAGCTGTTATTATTGGGGGCTACCTTTCTTAAAAAATACAATACTTGGTACATTGTTTTTTGGGCTATTATTTAAATTATCTTTTGAAGGTGCCTCAAATTTAATTTTAAGTAAAACAAATAATTAGTCGTTTTGTGGCTTTTCAATAGGTTCAGAATTAATTTCAAGTTTTGAAGTTCCTGAGATTTTAATAATATCCTTATCTATTTTTTTGAATTCTTTTAAACTATCATTGTAATGATTCACCGCAGTTCCTAATGTATTACCCAATTTATCATGATAAGTTTTATAAGCATTTAAATGATTTGAAAGCTTTTCAACATTTTTTATTATGTCATTTATTGAATCCTCAACCTTCATATTATGAAGTGCTTTAACCGTGATTTGCAACATAGGAAATAAACTCATAGGAGAAACTATCATAACTTTTTTCTCATATGCATAATTTACCAAATCACGCTGGTTAATTTTTAATGACCCAACTCTGCTATTAAGCAAGTCTTGATACAAACCATCAGCTGGAATAAACATATATGCATAGTCTGTTGTTTTCTCATTAGGTCTAATATATTTAGCTGTCTCATCAATTCTGTTCTTGATATCTGACTTGAATTTTTTTTCTAAATCCGATAACTCATCTTTATTTTCAGATTCGATCATTTTATTATAATTGTCTAAAGAAAACTTAGCATCGATTGGAATAATATATTCACCTACTCTGACTATAGCATCAACTGACTCTTTATTTAGGAAGGTGTGCTGCATTTTGAAAAGTTCTGGAGGTAAAACATTTGCAAGTAAATTTTCTAATTGTATTTCACCTAAAACTCCTCTTTGCTTTTGATTTCCAAGAATTTTTTCTAAGGTTTTCATTTGATTTGCAAAACTTAACACTTGCTCATTAGTTCCTTTTATTTTTTCAAGTTCACTTGTGACATCTTTAATTACTTTATTTGATTCCTTGAATTGCTGTGTTATAGAATCAGTTGAAGATTTATGAAAATCATTAATTTGTTTGTTAATTATATTTAATTTTTCTTCAATCTCATTTCTACTTTCTTTAGAATTACTACTGATTTCTTTTCTAATTTCCTGAATTTGAGAATTTAAATTATTTGAAAAGTTTATTAAATCGTTTCCTTCAATTGAGCTTTTAGACCCCGATCTATAAATTAAATATATAAGGGTCATGAAAACAAAAAATAATAAAATTATTATGACAATATCCAAAATACCCATGTTAAACAATTTACAATTAATTTCCAGAATAATGAAAAGGAAAATAATCCTATTTACTCAAATACATTTTACGTCTTGAATATAATTCGTAGAATTTATCATCCTGCAGGTTTTCTATAAAGAGAATACTCTCTCCTGTGCTTTTCATTTCAGGACCAAGTTTTTTATTAACATTTGGAAATTTGCTGAATGAAAAGACAGGCTCTTTTATTGCATAACCTTTGTAAGTTGGTTTAAAATCAAAATCTTTCACCACATTTTTTCCAAGCATAACTTTTGTAGCGTAATTCACATATGGTTCTTTATAAGCCTTTGAGATGAAGGGAACTGTTCTTGAGGCACGCGGATTTGCCTCGATTATGTACACTTTATCGTTTACAATTGCAAACTGAACATTTATCAGACCAACAGTATTTAATGCTTTAGCTATTTTCTTTGTGTGATCTTCAATCTGTTGAATAACTAAATCTCCTAAATTAAAAGGTGGAAGGCATGCATTACTATCCCCCGAATGAATACCACATGGCTCTATATGCTCCATTATTCCAATAATATAAACATCTTTTCCATCACAAATTGCATCTGCTTCAGCTTCGATTGCGCCATCAAGATAGTGATCCAATAAAAGCTTATTATCAGGTATTCTTCTTAAAAGATTTACTACATGTTCTTCTAGCTCTTGTTTATTAATCACTATTTTCATTCCCTGACCACCTAACACATATGACGGCCTAACTAAAATTGGAAAATCCAATTTTTCAGCAACAGCTAGTGCTTCATCAGCTGTTGAGGCAGTATCAAACATTGGATATGGAATATTATTTTCTTTTAACAGAGTTGAAAATGATCCTCTATCCTCAGCTAGATCTAAGGATTTAAAATTAGTTCCAATAATTTTAACACCATATCTTTCAAGCTTCTCAGCTAATTTTAATGCTGTTTGACCACCTAATTGAACAATTACACCCTCAGGCTTTTCATGTCTAATTATATCATATATATGTTCCCAAAATACAGGCTCAAAATATAACTTATCAGCAATATCAAAATCAGTAGATACTGTTTCTGGATTACAATTAATCATTATTGTCTCATATCCGCACTCAGAACTTGCTAAAATTCCGTGTACACAACAATAATCAAACTCAATTCCCTGACCAATTCTGTTTGGCCCGGAGCCAAGAACAATAATTTTCTTTTTATCCGAAACAAAACTTTCATTTTCAGAATATCTTAATCCATTTTTTGTCTGGATTTCATTTTCAAAAGTTGAATAATAGTAAGGGGTAAAAGCTTTAAATTCTGCAGCACATGTATCAACCAACTTATAAACCCTGTTAATATTCATTTCATCTCTTTTAGAATAAACCTGACTTTCTAAACATCCTAATATGTGAGCAATTTGACGATCTCCATATCCTTTTTGCTTTGCCTCTAGTAAAAGATCTCTTGGGATATTATCGATGGAATAATTTGATATTTCATTTTTTAATAAATGTAGTTCTTCATATTGTTTCAAAAACCACATGTCAATTTTTGTTAATTCATAAATTCTACTTAAAGGGATGCCCATCTGAATAGCATCATAAATAATAAAAACTCTATCCCATGAAGCTATAGATAATTTAGAAATAATTGTTTCGTAATCAGAAATACCCTTTCCATCGGCACCTAGGCCATTTCGCTTGATCTCAAGTGACTGTGTAGCCTTGTGAAGTGCTTCTTGAAAAGACCTACCGATACCCATTACTTCACCAACTGCTTTCATCTGAAGACCTAATCTTCTATCGCTTCCCTCAAACTTATCAAAATTCCATCTTGGAATTTTAACTATCACATAATCTAGCGTTGGTTCAAAAAGAGCAGAAGTAGATTTTGTAATTTGATTTTGAAGTTCATCTAAATTATATCCAATTGCTAGCTTTGCCGCGACTTTTGCAATTGGATAACCAGTTGCCTTACTTGCTAATGCAGAGGATCTGGATACTCTAGGGTTAATTTCAATTGCAATAATTTCCTCTCTTTCATCTGGACTAACTGCAAATTGAACATTACATCCTCCAGCAAAATCTCCTATACTCCTCATCATCTTTATTGCCATGTCCCTCATTTTTTGATAAGTATTATCACTTAACGTCATAGCTGGGGCAACGGTTATAGAATCTCCAGTATGAATTCCCATTGGATCCATATTTTCAATTGAACATATAATTACAACATTATCATTAGCATCTCTTAACAACTCAAGCTCATATTCTTTCCATCCGATGAGGGCTTTGTCAATCATTACCTCATGAATTGGTGAAGTTTCTAAACCCCTCGTTAAAAGTTCATCAAAATCTTTTTCCTCATAAACGAATGAAGCTCCAGTGCCACCCAAAGTAAAGGAAGCTCGAATTACAAGTGGAAATCCAAATTTTTGGGCAATTTCTTTTCCCTTTAAATATGAAGTTGCAGTCGCCTGAGGTGCCATTGGAATACCTATTTCTAACATTAAATTTCTAAACTTCTCTCTGTCTTCAGTGATATTTATTGCATTTATATCTACACCAATAATTTTAACATTAAAATCTTTCCATATACCCTTATCATCGGCCTCAATACATAGGTTTAAGGCTGTTTGCCCACCCATTGTTGGGAGAACTGCATCAATTTGAGGGTGCTCCTTCAAAATTTTAATTATGGAGGATGTATTTAAGGGTAGCAAATATATATGGTCAGCCATTACAGGATCTGTCATAATAGTTGCAGGGTTAGAATTTATTAAAATGGTTTCAATACCATCTTCTTTCAATGACCTTAATGCTTGTGACCCTGAATAATCAAATTCACAGGCTTGGCCAATAACTATTGGACCTGAGCCAATTATTAGCAGTGATTTAAGTCTAGAGTCTTTAGGCATTTGAATAAAATTTTCTAAATGTACTAATCAAAAAAATAAAAAAAAAGGCGTTACCGTAAGTAACACCATATATTATATTAACAATTGTTAATCATTTTATTTTGGACTGCTTTCTGATGAAACTGAAAGCTTCTTTCTACCTTTAGCTCTTCTTCTTGAAAGGACTTTTCTCCCGCTTGGAGTAGACATTCTTTCTCTAAAACCATGCTTGTTTTTTCTTTTTCTCTTGGAAGGTTGGAAAGTTCTTTTGCTCATCCTTTTAAGATTAATTTTTTTAAATTAAAACCGGGGGCAAATATACAAAGAGTTTTTACTTAAACAAATCAATTTATTTATTTATTATAAAATTGTTTTTTATTAATTTTAGAAGATAAATTAGTTAAGTTTTAGAATGTTTAATAAGTATATAAAATTAATTTTATCAGTTATTGTTTTCAGTTTTGCAATTCAACAATTTCTTGATAGCACAAAAAATAGTACTGGAAATGGAGTAATGCTGATAATTTTAGGTTTAGTCCTTATTCTCCTATATTTTAAAAATGAATATTTAATCATGGCTTTTTTTCAATTAAGAAAACAAAATTTTAAAGGAGCAGACAAATGGTTAAATAGAATTAAATTCCCAAAATCGGCGCTTACCAGGAAACAACATGGATATTATAATTACTTAAAAGGTTTAATTATTTCACAAGATAACATGAATCAAGCTGAAAAGTATTTTAGAAATGCCATAAATCTTGGTTTAAATATGAATCATGACCTGGCTATGGCTAAATTAAACCTAGCTGGAATTCTATTTGCCAAAAGAAGAAAAATTGAAGCTCAAAAAATGTTAAAGGAAGCAAGTGATCTTGACAAAGATAATATGTTGACAGAACAGATAAAATTAATGAAAAATCAGATGAAAAGATCAGCTCCAAACCAGCATTTTGGATTTAATAAAATGAGAAGAAGATAAATTATTTTCCTTCAATAAGTTTTATCAAATTTTCATTAAACCATTTAGCTCTATCTATAATCATCTCATGTCCCCCTCCTTTTATTATTATACAGTCTTTAATATTTTCAATTGGAAATACTTTATCATTTTCACCATGTATATGTATTAAGTCTGGTCTAATTTTTTTTTGTTTCCAGTTTAATAAATTTTTTACCGCCCATTCAAGATATTCCTGATCTCTTTCGGTTAGATATCTTTCAGCTCTATCTATTCCTTTATATAACTTATTTGCTTTTAATTTTAAGGAAAATTTTATAATATTATCAAACATTCCAAGTTGTAAAACATTATTTGATTCTAAGTAATTCATTAATTTATAATCTCTGGCAATTTTAAACACCTTAGGGAACTCGTTTTCTGACTTTACACTAGAAACAATAATTAGTTTTTTTACATCTATAAACCTATCTATTTCCTGCATTATAATCCCTCCAAAGGAAACACCTAATAAAATTGGATTTTTATGCACAATTTTTTTTGAAATTCTTTTACAAAAAGATAATATGTCTTCTTTTTTTTTAGGTTTAATCCAATCTAATCTATGCAGCTTATATTTATTATCACTAAGTTTTAAATTTTCAAAAATAACCGAGTTTGCAGCTAATCCAGGCATTAAATAAATATGCTGAGTTTTATATGACATTAATAGCTAAAATTGGTTTATAATAAATTTATTATTTTTGCAACTACTTTCATAAAGTTAAGAATAATGGAAATATTAGATAATAAATTCTTACGACAATTTGAAACCAAGGTTAATGGCGGTTTAGCCATAATCGAATACTCTCAACAAGAAAGAAAAATTTTTTTAACAAAAATTTTTATTCCTGAAAATGTCTCCAAAGATGAATTTTCTGAAAAGTTTATCTCAGAGGTTTTAGAAATTATTAAGGAAAGGAGTATCAGCGTAGTCCCTACAGCTGCTATTATTACTAAATTTATCAGGAAAAATAGAAGATATAAATCTCTACTTCCTGTTGGAATAAGAATATAATGATATTCAAATTATTGATTAAACTCTGACAAAACCACTGTTGTCTATTTCTAAAAGTTTAGCTTTAATCAGTTTATTTGATAAATTTGGATTCCAGGGTTTTCTTACTTTGATATAATTCTCAGTATATCCGTTTATATATCCGTATTTATTTTCGGATTCAAATAAGATAGATTTATTTTTATTTAGCTGTGAATTATAGAAGCTTCTTTTCTTCTTTTCTGAAAGGAATCTTAACATCTTGCTCCTATTATTTCTAATATTCATAGGAATCTTGTTTGACATTTTTACAGCTTCAGTATTATCACGCTCTGAGTAAGTAAACACATGCAAATACGAAATATTTAAATTATTTATAAAATTATAGGTCTCATTAAAATCCTCGTCGGATTCTCCCGGAAATCCGGCAATTACATCAACTCCAATACAAGCGTCATTAATTTTTGAATGAATATATTCAATTCTTTCTTTAAATAATTCTTTTCTATATCTTCTTTTCATCAACCCTAATATTTTATTTGAACCACTTTGAAGCGGAATGTGAAAATGAGGAACAAATAAATTACTATTTGAAATAAAATCAATAATATCATTACTTAGCAGATTTGGTTCAATTGACGAAACCCTAAACCTTTTTATATTGTTTATCTTATCTAACTCCTTAATTAGATCAAGAAATGTATTTTCATGTTTTTTATTTCCTAATTCCCCTTTGCCATAATCACCAATATTGACACCGGTTAAAATAATTTCTTTAACACTTTTGGAAGATATTTTAGAGATATTTTTTTTTATATTTTTCAGACTATCACTTCTAGAAATCCCTCGAGCTTTGGGAATTGTACAGTATGTACACTTGTAGTCACATCCATCCTGAACTTTTAAAAATGACCTTGTTCTATCATCAACAGAGTAACTACTTTCATACTTATTTACATCATTTATATCACAAGAATATACTTTTGTATTTTTTTTATCAAGAGAGGCTATATACTCAAAAATATTGAACTTTTCATTAGCACCAAGAACTAAATCAACACCCGGGATTTCAGAAATTGATTTTGGCTTTAACTGCGCATAACAACCAACAACAATATTAAAGGCATTTGGATTTTTCTTCTTTGCCCTATTTAAAATATTTTTAAACTTTTTATCTGCATTTTCTGTGACGGAGCAAGTATTAATAACATAGTAGTCTGCTATTTTTGAAAAATCTGTCAATTCAAAGCCGTTATCTAAAAAAGATCTGGTAATAGTAGATGTTTCAGTAAAATTCAATTTACATCCCAGGGTATGAAACGCAACTTTTTTCTTTTTAGTCATTTATTTATAATAAAAAGGATTGTAAATTTACAACTAATTATATTTCTCAAAAAATAAAGACTTGATAAATAAAAAAAATACATCAATAGGGTTTATAATTTTATTTTTAATTTTTTGTTCTTGTGAAAATAAAGAATACATAGATCATAATACTGTATTTAGGTACAATGAACATAAAAATATAACTTCACTAGATCCGATTTTTGCTAAAGATATAGCAAATATACAAGCTGTCAATCAACTGTTTAATGGGCTTGTTGAAATGGATGAAAAGCTAAATGTAGCTCCATCCATTGCAAAAAGCTGGAAAGTTTCAGATGATGGATTAATATATACATTTAATATTGACACTTCTATCAAGTTTCATCCCCACCCTAAACTTAAAAGAAGAAATGTTTCCTCTTATGATTTTGAGTATAGCTTCAACAGATTAATTGATCCCAAAAATTCATCTCCCGGAATTTGGGTATTTGATAGAGTTGAAAGCTTTAGAGCAAAGAATGATTCAATTTTTGAAATTAAACTAAAACAACCATTTAATGCCTTCTTGGGAATTTTAACGATGAAATATTGCTCAGTTGTGCCTAGAGATGTTGTTGAGTACTATAACGAAGATTTTAGATCAAACCCCGTAGGCACTGGACCTTTTAAATTTAAGATATGGAAAGAAAATATAAAACTTGTACTAAGAAAAAATGAAGATTATTTTCAAAAAGACACAATGGGCAATAATTTACCCTATCTGGAAGCAGTTTCGGTTACATTCCTCCCTGAAAAACAAAGTGAATTTTTACAATTAGTAAAAGGTGAAATTGACTTTGTTTCAGGGCTAGACAATTCGTATAAAGATGAAATATTAAATGTTGATGGGAGTTTGAACAAAAATTATAAAAATAAAATTAATATGCTTCGTGGCCCTTATTTAAATACCGAGTATTTAGCTTTTTTTATGAAATCTGAAAAAAATATAATTAAATCAGATTTAATTAGAAAGGCTATAAATATAGGTTTCGATAAAAATAAAATGATAAAATATTTGAGAAATGGTATTGGTATTCCTGCAAATGCTGGATTTATCCCAAATGGATTACCTGGGTTTAAAGAAAATAATACTAATACTTATAATCCAGAATTAGCTCGAAAATATGTAAAGTTATTTGAAGAAAAGTATAAAAATTCTCCTTCGATCAAACTAACAACATCAAGTAATTATCTTGATTTATGTGAATTCATACAAAAAGAACTTGAAAAATTAGGAATTAAATTAATAATTGATGTAATTCCCGGATCAGCTCTAAAACAGGCAAAAGCCAATGGAAAATTAGATTTCTTTAGAGCAAGCTGGATAGCAGATTATCCTGATGCAGAAAATTATATGTCACTTTTTTACAGTAAAAACTTAGCACCTAACGGGCCAAATTATACACATTTTTATAACTCTGATTTTGATATATTATATGAGAATTCATTAAAGGAAACTAATCCCGAAAAATCTAAATCACTTTATTCAAAAATGGATTCAATTATTATTTCCAAATCTGTTATTGTTCCACTCTTTTATGATGAGGTTGTAAGGTTTGTTTCTAAGGATATAAGTGGAATGAAAATAAATGCAACAAATTTACTTGATTTAAGAAAAGTTAAAAAAGGCAATTAAAGATATTTTTTCATTACCACATTATTAATCTTAAATCCGTTTCTTGCATAAAAATTAACCAATGTTTGCTGACAAAACAGTGTTATTCTGTAGCATCCTTTATTTTTGGCGATACTTATCAACTCTTTTATAAGTGACACTCCAATCATCTTGCCCCTAACGTCAGTATCAACGACTATATCTTCAATATGTCCAGCAACTTCGCCTCTTACTTTATTTTCAATTACTATACTGCCATATGCAATAATCTTGTTGTTATAAATACCAACAATAGAATTTGAACTAGAATTTTTATTGAAATTATCCCATGCTTTTTCTTTATCAATTTTTGATATATCCATTTTTTTTAATTGATTCAAAAGAAGATAAACTGACTTCAAATCATGCTTTTGAATTTTTCTAAAATTTAAATCTGACATATTAAAAACATTCTGATTTTGAATAAATGTATAAAAAAAGCCTATCAATTTAATGATAGGCATAAGTTTTTTAAAAAAATGAAAACTATTTTTTTCCGAATTTAGCGTATTTAGTTTTAAACTTATCAATTCTACCAGCGGTATCAACTAGTTTTGCTTTACCCGTGTAGTATGGGTGTGATGTTCTGGATATCTCTAACTTGACAAGTGGGTAGTCAACACCATCAACAGAAACAGTTTCATTTGTTTGTGCAGTTGATTTAGCTAAAAAAATATCGTTATTTGACATATCCTTGAAGGCAACTAGTCTGTAATTTTCCGGGTGAATTCCTTTTTTCATTTTTATCAAATTGAGTGCAAATTTACCGATTTTTTAATATTATGCAATATAACAATTAGATTTATTTAATATATTCAAAATAAGCTTTGTAATATTTTGTATTATTTTTGTTAATAATTTTTTAATTGTATGTTAAATAATGAATGTAAGTTTAAAAAAACTCTCTGCTAAAATAGGGGTGAGATTAGGACTTACTATTGTTCTAATATATTCCTTTGTTTTATTTTTTGACACTACATTTTTTAATAGAGATTTATTTGGAATTCTCATTAGAATTATTGCGATAGGTTTTGGTATATTTTCAATATATATTTTAAAAAAAACATTTAAAACAACAACATTTAAACAAAATTTTTCTTCATATTTTATTTGTTTGGCCACTGGATACTTAATTGTAAATGTATTTTTATTGATTACATTCAACTTTATTGATAAAAAATCAGGCAATATAATTCATAATAATAAGTTATCTAATTTAAACGAAGAGATAGTAACCCTCGATAATCAATTAAATATTTTAAATAAATATTTAGAAATACATCTAGATGAAACAATTGATCAAAAAAGAAAATTAGAAAAAAACAAAATTATGGATGAATCTATTTTTGATATTAAAAATATGAATGAAGAGGAAATTAAACAACAAATCGAGTTAATAGATTATTTTAAAAATTATAGGGTTGATTACAGAAATGATTTAGAAGGTAATTTTTCATTTTCGATAAAAAAAGTATTTAATGGTTTTTTGCAAAAGTTATTAGGAAATGCAATTTTTGGTTTAATTATTTCTTTTATTATTTATTTCTATACTAAATTCATTAAAATCTCTACAATTTGAATATTTCAGTAATAATACCTCTTCTTAATGAGAAAGATTCTTTAAAAGAACTTTCTGATTCAATCATTGAAATAATGAAAATCTATAATTTTTCATATGAAATTATTTTTATCGATGATGGAAGTAGAGATGGATCGTGGGAATTAATTAAACATCTTTCTGAAAAAAATTTGAATATCAAGGGTATAAAATTCAACAGAAATTATGGCAAATCACAAGCCTTACATGCTGGTTTTTTGAATGCAAAAGGGGATGTTGTATTTACAATGGATGCTGATTTACAAGATGATCCCAAAGAAATTCCAGATATGTATGATATGATAGTTAATCAAAATTATGATATTGTTTCAGGTTGGAAAAAAAAGAGATTTGATTCTATATTATTTAAAAATATTCCATCAAAAATATTCAATTTTGCAGCAAGAATTACATCAGGTATTAATTTGAATGATTTTAATTGTGGATTGAAGGCTTACAAAAAAGATGTTATCAAGACATTGAATGTTTATGGTGAAATGCACAGATATATTCCAGTTCTTGCTAAAAATGAAGGGTTTAATAAAATTGGTCAAAAAATTGTAAATCATAAACCTCGAAAATATGGAAAGACTAAATTTGGTCCAAGTAGATTTCTGTATGGCTTTCTAGATTTAATTACCATTTGGTTTATATCAAGATTTGCTAAAAGGCCTATGCACTTATTTGGATCTTTGGGAATTATACTTCTTCTAACAGGATTGATATTCGCCGCCTATTTAGGTTATGACAAATTATTTTTAAATCCAGAAGGAAGACTTATTACTGAAAGACCAGAATTCTTTATTAGCCTGACAACCATGATTATCGGAAGTCAATTTTTTTCTATGGGTTTCATAGGTGAATTAATGTTAAAAAATTCAGCAAAAAAAACTTTTTACATAATTCACAAAATGGCAAATTTGTGATTAATTTAACAACTTATCTACAAAATATTCACTTCTATAAGTATAATTTTGAAGTCAATTTATTCAATGAATAATACCGTTAAAAAAAATATTGAAGAGTGGTCAAATCACCCCTTTTGTGAAGAAACCCGAATCAAACTAAATCATTTAAAAAATGATAAAGTCAAATTAAATGATGCTTTCTATAAAAATTTAGAGTTTGGAACAGGAGGAAT
>MDTC01163265.1_pt1 | contig 23084 bp, 38 predicted proteins | sample 811181 | NCBI WGS metagenome assembly MDTC01 (sample SAMN05326644, study PRJNA326480) | marine metagenome | isolation source: seawater | place: Pacific Ocean: North | collected 2011 | reverse complement strand
GTCAACTGATTAGTATTTGGATCTGTAAATCGGCAACCCATGAAAATACCACATAAGTCAGTTGCTGAACCATCCATAGTACCTGTCATTTTTGCAATAGTAGTTGCATTACTGGCATTTACTAGTTGAACGATATCGCCCTTAACTATAGCTGTACTTTCACCAGATTTAATAGGATATTGTCTAAATACCTCTAATGAACCTGTGTCGAATCTACCGATAGGGTTTAATCCAAATGGTGCTGCTGTGCTGCTCATTTTTATACCTCTTCGGTTAATTTGTTAATATTACTTACGAAGTGCGTGTGCTTTTCTCTGGTTTGAGAACTGGCATACGGGGGTCGGATTCCTTCATGTAACTATTATCAACAGCCTGCATCTGTGAAGATGCTTGGTTTTGTTGAAAGTCCCTTCTGGCATCCATGTTTTCCTTGGAGTTCTTACAAAGTAGCAATCCTCCAACCTCTACATTACCTGCGAATTTAGAATCTACATCAGGAAGTATTTTTAGCTCTGGATGGTCTTCCAGTTTTACTGGCTCCCAACCTTCACGAAATTTAGATGAAACATTTGTCATATCTGATTGACCGAGAGCAGATGTTCTTATCCAACGATATTCAACACCTTCTTGGGGTGCAGGGTCAGGTAAAGCTGATGGCCTTTGCCAAGTTGCTTTCCTTTTTTCAGAATCTCTAGTTGTTGTTTCTCTAGATTCTCTGTCAAATACGTTCTCATCCATTTGTTGATTCCTTCAATAATTGTTGCGCATATTGTTCAGGGGTAAGCCCAAGTCTATTTGCGAGAGAGATTTGGGTAGAGGTCAACTGCACTTTGCGTGGTTTTTTTGCACTTCGATTAACCGGGGCAACCACGGTACCAGCAGATCGTTGAGGTGCGTCTACCTCTTCTGTCTCAACATCCTGCTTGTTAAAGTATTCTGGGAAATGTTTTCTCATTCCCTCATCAACTCTTCTATAATATTCATCTGGCTCTAATACTGGGTTTATCTTTGCTTTTACCAGTTTAGAATGAATACCATAAACATATCCTGTCATATCTTCATAGCCGTCTTTATTAAACCACTCTGAGTTTTGCTCCAACCATTTTTTATCAGCCGCTGTCGGCTCATACTTTTCTTTAGCCTTTGGTTGTGCAGTCTCTTTAGGGGCATCAGAAACATCTTGTGTTCTGACCGGAGGCTTATAAGACTCTACTTTAAATTGTTCGTTCTGCGCTCTATTTAATTTTTCTTGAGCTTCTAGTATCTTGTCAGGATCTCCTGACTCATACGCTTCTTTGTATTCTTTTTTAGCTGAGTCTATTTCTGCGCCAACTCTTTTCTTGGCCTGCTCAACTAAAACACCTTCACCATCATCTAGTGTTTTTCTTAATTTTTTATTCTCATCTAATAGTTTTTGAAGATTAGTAACCGCTTCTTCTTTTTCTCTTTCAGCGGCTTCTTTTAATCTTCTTTCTTCATGATATTCGTACTTAATCTTGTTAAGTCTTTTTTGAACATCTTTGCTGTATTGTTTTATTTCTTCGTCATCAGGAATATTATCCTTTGGCGCATCTTCATTCCTGACTTTGTTTTTATCTTCTTCAGGAACATCGTCAATTATTTCTACTTCTAGATCTAATTCTTCTTGCTGCTTTTCTGCTGTATTATCACTCATACTCTTATAAATCCTCTTGGGTCATCAACAACTGCTTCCACAGTGTCATCATTAATTAAACGAAACTCTTCATTCTTAACTTTAAATCTAGTTCCAGAATAAGATCTAAATATTACAAAATCACCTTTTTTGCAGTATGGACCATTAGGAAACTTAGATTTATCCAGATATGCATCTGGCCCCATTTCTACAACGAGACCTACGATGGAAGCTGTTTGTTCCATTTTTGTTAATGAGTCTGGCATATAAACACCAGCTCCTGTTTTTTCTTCAACCTTTGGGATGGCTATGAGTAATCTATAACCTTGTGGCTGGGGAAGTTTTAATTTTAGCTCTTCCTCATAATCTACTTTTTGTGCAGAGTACATCTCTGGTTCCTTGTGCGATAATTCTATGGCTTATCGTTACCATGCGGGTTTATTCCCGTTACTAGTTTCACTAGTCTAGTTTAAATATACACACCTATTGACATTTTGTAACCCCCTAATCGTCAATAAATTTCTTTTCTGTGTCTTGCAACAGTTCTCTGGCAATGGACAATCCTTCCATTTTTCCGACAAGTCTTTGATATTCCTCGAAGTTTTTAGGTCTGCCGGATGAAATATAGTCAGTGATAGCATCCATTTCCTCCTGAACTTTTTTTATTATTGGTGTATATATGGTTTCATTTCTAGCCATCTTTCAAACTTTCATTAAGTTCAATAGCTAGTTTTGTGCCATCTTTCGTAGCCTTGTTTCTTTCTTTAGCCACTTCTACAGCAAGTCTTGCGCCTTCTCTTTTGTTTTCAGATTTAATTCTTTCCATCTGGATATCCTCGTTATTGTCAGCTTTCATCTTCTCAAGCTCTAACTTGGCGTTATCAAGGTCTATTTTATGCTGTAATTCTTTTTCTTTTATCTCTAACTCTTTTCTTTGTATTTGAGTTAAAGGATCTTTTTCTAGTTTTTGCTGCTCCATCTGTTGTGCTTCTTGTGTGTTCTTAGTGAGCAGTTTACCAGCAGCCTCTGCCGTAATTCTAGAGAGTTCCTCTTCCACATCTTCTGGTAGAGGCTTGTCTTCATCTGGCATTGGAACGCCTAGTCTTTCTTCTATTTCTTTTCTATACTGAAACGCCACATGTTCTGTTATGTGAGCTGTCATTGCCGCTTGTATTGCTGCAGCAAATGGTGACTGTCCAACTATTTCTCTCAGTTTTGGGTCTTCAATAGCGGCTCTGTGAACTTGTATATGTGCTTCGTGATCCTGATACTTAAATGCTTTTACTGGCTCTTGTTTTAACATTGCCATATTTTCTGTTACAGGGTCTGATGGTTTTATATCGTCAGGTAACTTAATTATTTCTTTTGCCTGATCTATTCCCAATACTTCTAGCATTTGTCTGTGTAATTTACCCATATCGTATAATTGCGGTGCCTGCTGGGATAACTGTAATGCTGATTGATATTGCATGATTCTTTGAGACATAGTTGCTGCATTTGGATCTGATACTGGTATTACATCTACTCTCTCATCAAAATCTTTTGTTCTTGAGAACTCTCCTTCCATTTCATAAACATAATCAGGACCCATGTAATCTTTTACAATATTAGATAATAATCTAAGTTCTTTCTTTAGCGCTGCATGTAGACGGGCCTGCACTCCTGACATGACTTTCATTGATCTTTCCATCAATGCAAGTGTTGTGCCTACTGGGGCTTGTGCGTTGATGTCTCCGACTTGTATATCGGCAACGGAGCCAATCCTTCTCCCCTCGTCAACGATATTTTGGAGCAACTGGTAGAGTACGGAACTTGGTTCTTTGTAAGGTATGAAAGTAATAGCGTCACGAATCGCACCACCCGGTACATCAACGTCACGGAACTCACCCGGCATGAGAGGCGAATCATCACCTTTGATACGAAGACCCCTAGCCTTAAGACCAGCCGGTAAATTAGAGAGTGTTCCTGCATCGATGAGCTGTCTGAGGATTGAAGTTGCACTTTTTGCAAGTCCCCCGATGAGGTGTATAAGTCCTGTACCGTAAAAGCCCAACCCGGGGAGGTACCTATAGTGGACAAAGAATTGTCTTTTTCTTTTCTTTTCATCATCTTCATAATAGTTTCTCCTGATGGATAAAATGGTTCTAGATGACTTTTCTATTGTTATTACATGTGGTCTGGCTATCCCATCTTCTTCTTGAAACGGTTCTGGTAACTCAATGTCCGCATGCATTTCTAGAAGTGTGTGCCTATCATCATCCTCTAAAACGCCACTCTCACCATCTAAATCATCATATTTTTCTTGTATATCTGTATACTCTGGCTCTGGCTCAGGCAGCTCAACATCTCTGTAAAACCCATTATCTTGTAGTTTTGCGACTTCGTTTTGTGTCTTTTTCATGACATGTGTGTATCTTTCGCATGTCATTAGATCTGTAACGCCATACGATACAACAAAGTCCTCTGCAGGGACAAACATAGCACAAGGTCTTTCTAAGAGAGGATCATAATAAACCTTTTTAAAAGCTGACCCTGCAAGAGGAAGTTTGAAGAGCATTTGCTCTGTTTCATCACGATACTCAGTCATCTCTTCTGTTAAGAGATAATTCATTTCGTTTTCAACTCTCTTTGCCTGTTCTGTCTTTTCTCTAGATATCTTGCCTACAGTTTTTGTTCTAACTGGTCCCTGAGCAGGGAATATTTCTCCCATAGCTTGTGCCTGAAATCTAACAATAGATTCCGTAAGAACAGGATGAAATACACCAGAGGAACCTGCCCAAGGTTGTTGTCTCTCTTCTATTTTCATTCCTAGAAGATCGAGTCCTTTTACATAACTCTTTGCCCATTCACTTCTTGATTGTTTGTCTGATTCAAAACTAGATAGTAAATCATTTGCTAGTTTATCTAGCTCACTATCTTCTATAAACTCTGCTAAATTGCTATCAAACTCAGATGTTTCGTTATCTTCTTCTTTTCCGAAGTCTATTATCATGCCACCATCTTCTGTTTCAATAGACACCGCTTCGGGATTTACTACCTCAACTTCTACCTTTTGTTCATCAGTAGGCTCTACTGGTCTAGGCCCTATGTCTATTGGTGCAAGAGGTTTTTCTATAGCCATGATATGCTCCTATTTCATTCTCTCTAAAATTCTATCAATCTTTTCTTCAAGCCTGTTTATTGCAACGGTGACATCATCACGCTTTGCGTAATCTTCTCTGGTTTTATTTAATAAAATATCTATTCTTTTAACTTCTCTTGATTGCGTTCCCAAAAACCATCCTCCACCTAGAACAATAATACCCATTAATCCGTCAATTATATGTACCATATCCATCAATAATACTCCACAGGTCTTCTGTATTTAGGTTCATCGTCCCAGTCATCCATAGTTGTTCTGATCCAACCACCTTGTCTAAATCTTAACAGCGCCTGTGTTGTTGAGTCTACTAAATCGTCATGATCTCCAGCAGGAAAAGACGCACATTCCTCAATAACTTCTTCTGCCCATCTAGTCGGTGGGTACCAAACAACCCCACTTGCAAATAAATCTGTCACACTGTTAACTCTTGCTATCTTATCCTGTCCACGGCTCGGTGTAAACTCCGTAACTGGTATTCCCATGGCTCTAAGCTCAAAAATCAAGGGCGACCCTGCTGCTTTTGCTTCAATAATCATTTGATCTGGCTCAAATTCCCAGTATTTGTCATATGCTGCCCGTTTTAAATCAGGAAATTCAAGTTTTTCTTTAAATGCATCAATTAAAATTAGATTTGGTCGTGTTTTGCCCTCGTCATCCGGCCCGTGGAAGACGCCCCATGTAGTGCAGGCGCTATAATCCGCTCTCTGTGTCTTTAAAAACGCTGTATCCCATGACTGTATTATCGAATCGCAAGGTGGGAGATCGTTTTTTGTCCATTCCCTCCACCATTCACGCTTAATTAGCGCTCCTTCTTCCGATGTGGGGTCTTGCTGGTACTGTGCGTTCCATTTTGATACGGGTAATTCTGATTTTAAACTGTCTAGTTCTTCTTTTTTCCAAAATTCTGGCCACAAAGCCTCACCTGATGGCATTATTGCAGGTAATTCTATGACTTCCCACTCACCTGAACCCTCTCTTTGTGTGTAATTTTTTAATATTTGTCCTGTTAAATCTCTTTTTGACCATCTTGTCATAACCAAAATAATAGAACCACCCGGCTGTAGTCTCTGTCTTGGTCCTGATGTATACCATTCGTACACTTTGTCATAAACCTCAGGATTGTAATCACCTATTGTTGCCTCTTGTTCTGAGTGAGGATCATCAATAACAAGAACATCAGCGCCTTTTCCTGTTACGGCACCACCTACACCTATAGCAAAGTATTCTCCACCCTTATTAGTGTTCCATCTACCTGCGGCCTTTGAGTCAGAGGACAATGTAACGCCTGCGAAAATTTTTTGAAAATCTTCAGACTGTATAAGATTCCTAACCTTTCTTCCAAATCCTACAGATAACTCGGCTGTGTGTGCAGTCTGGATAATTTTTTTATTGGGGTACCTCCCTAAAAACCATGCAGGAAATAAATAACTTGCAAACTCTGACTTGGTATGACGGGGTGGCATATTAATAATCAGTCTTTTCAAATCACCCCGGGCTACCCTCTCAAAAGCATCTGCCATAATCTCATGATGTCTTCCATGGATAAAAGCTGCCCATTGTGATTTAACGAATGGCAGAAAACTATCTCTGGCTTCTTCTCTTTGTTTTGCTTGTTCGTATTCTTCAAGAAGTTTCAATACCTCCATCTTCTCATCAGGAGGCAGTGAGCTTATCTGGCTCATGTTCTTTTGAATTATCTTGGCAATATCATTCATTGTTTTTTATATTTGGTGGACTGCTCTCAATAATCTTTTTAGCTAAGTCTATCATCCACAAACACTTGTCTGTGTCAACAGACGAAGCAATGAAAAGACTATCATCTTCATCCCAGCCTATCACTATAGGGTCCTGTAACTCAGGCTCATCTTCAGGAATAAATTTTCTGTAGTCATCTAAGTAAATAATGTTTGACAAATTTTCTACTCCACTAGTATACTAGTATTACTAGTTACTAGTATATACTAGTATATAGTTTAATACTAGTACTAGTTAATACTATGTATAATAATATAATACTAGTATAAGGAAGGTATACTAGTACTAGTACTAGTAAAAACTAGTATGTTAGAAGTTAACCTTCACTTTCACCAAAAATTGTAGAAATTATGAGTAAAATAAACTGTATACGGCACGGCTAGCCACCTACAGACATGGGTGGTAGGGAGTGGGTAGGGTCAAAACTAACTGAATTTTCGTGAATAGCGACTACTCTTTTAAAAGTTTCGATAGTTTTTCCCTGAGTTGCTGTTCAACTTCCACAGAACTCTTATCACTTTCTTTTATTTCAGTAACATTAGTAAACATACTTAAACTTTTGCCAATCAATTCTGCTGATCTAACCCTTGCAGTATCTGAGAACTCTTCATTATTCATAAACTCTTCTAGCTTTCTAATTATTACTTCCTCTTTTTTTATCGCCGACACTTTATTAATCTGCTTTAATTCATCATACATTCTAGAAATTGTATGGGTAATCAATGGGTTTGCTTTTAGCTTACTTGCCATATCTCTTATAGTGTTGTTCTTGGTTTTAGGACTAACATTATAATTTGCTACATATGCATCAACTAAGCTCATTGGCTTTTTAGGATTACCATCTTTATCTTTACCCATTCCAACTATGTCTTTACAAAAACCCAACTGCTTTGCCGTCAGCTCAGGCTTGGAACTTTTCTTGACTTTATTACTGCTGACTAATTTTAATTTTGGTTTATCTTTTTTATCTGACATTTTTTATCTCACAAAAGTTAATAGTAACTTTTACAAAGTAGCACACGAATTAATAAAAGTGTAGCTTTGTAACTATCTATTTATATTCTCATTTCGTGAAATATCGATTGTCAGCGATTTAAGACGCACACAGCAACGAAAGCACTTCCAAGCTATGATATATCAAAAAAAGTTGTTTCGTCATTTTTGTTGTCCACCTTGGGTTTCAGTACATTTATGTATATTACTGTAAAATAAAGTATAAAATAGTACATTATAAGTTTGACTTATTATTCCAAAAAGATTATAAAATTACTTCAGGCTCAGTTTGCCAACCGAAGATGGGAAGACCCCTCTAGAGACAGAACCTTATCGGATACTCTTTGATTTGGAACTGGACTAACTCTCTAGGAAACTGCCTCGAAGTATCTAACTAGTCCAACACCTTAGATACTTTCATTGGGAGGTGGCATTTAAGTAAAGGTTTCTATTGGCACGAAAGGTTATTAAATGTGGGCAGTTACTGTAGTGCAATGTGTGTTGTGCCTGATGATTACAAAAGTATGAAACAGTTAATTAACTTATGGAGTTACTATTATGAATTTCAAAAAACTAAATAAAGACGAAATCAAATTACTTAGACTTTTATCTGATGCTTATAACTTTGGAAACATTGCTGACGTAGATAGTCCGACAGACAAGGAGTTTGGTGGTAAGTTTGTTGGTAACTATGAGACAATGGATTTAGTAAATGAATTAGATCACAATTTAGTTTCTCAAATATGTAATCCAATAACTAAAGTTATAGTCTCGATAATCGGTCAGGAGTTACATGACCATTGGATAAATGGTTCAAACTATGATGTAGATCATTTAATTAAATTAACAGATAGCCAATAGGAGTAATTATTATGAATTGGGAAATGAAATCTAAATTTACTAACGTAGTTAAAAAGACAATCAATGGTGTAAATTACTTTGCAGTAATTAAAAATAATAACCTCAAAGTAATGTCCATCTTCTATCAAAGAGATGGAGTTCATGGCATGACCAAAGTTAGAAAGTATGACAATCCTGATTGCTTTGGAAAGCCAACAAAAAGATTTCAAGATTTAGCTAAACATTTTGAAATAAATAGAGAGTTAAAATTAAAGCTAAGATCATTGCATGATGTAGCCTAGCTGACGAGACCTAGAGAGGTCGAAACATTGAGCAGTTATTACTGCTCTTTGTCCTAGGATAATTTAACAAATAGGAGTTGCTATTATGGACTATGAAAAATTACACAAAAAGATATGGGATTTAATGCAGAGTATGCAATCAACGGCTGACCAAATAGATGGCTTGGGCGAAGAGTTCCCTGATATGGCTAAGGAAATTGACGAGTTCTTTGAACGTCTTAAAAGAGTAGAAAGACTTTATCTTAAAGTTTCTGATAAGTTTCACACTAAGCATAGGGTAGATTGTCCTGAGGATTACCTAGCTGATGATGATGAAATTTTATCAATCGAGCTTGAAGAAATTCAAGTTGAAGATGACGGCAGAACAATAATTGCATAAGGAGTTGCTTAATGAAAAATGAAATGTGGATAACCACCAAATCGGTTTATGGTCAGGAGAGATATTATCCCTCTTGCGAATTAGCTAGTAAGTTCTCAGGACTACTAGGAGTTAAGACCTTTACTCTTGATAAGCTAAAGATAATTAAGAGCATGGGAATAGAAATAAAAGTTAAACAAAACCCAATAACAATATAGGAGTGCAGACTATGACTAAATTAAAATCTAAGAACGTATTTTTCTCTGAAGAAAATATTAAAAGATTGGTAGCTACTGAAAGCGAGTTTCAATCTTTAAAAACTAATAGAGCTGATGATTATACTTCAATGCAAGAAAAGAAGTTAGATCAATTTGCTACAACTATTAGCCATGCCAAGCCTATTTATGATGCTGACAAAACTGATAGCGATAACTTACCTAGACAAGTTGGAATTGATATCAGAACAGATCTTCAAAATAACGTAGGAATGTCTATCGCAAATAGTAAGGTTCTTTATGAAAAGTCTGTGCAGTTTATCGCAAAGTTTAATGACGATATACCAACTCAGGCAACACCTGAGGCAGTTCTTGAAGTCTTTGCTAGTATGAATATCAAAAGCCAAAACGATATCAAAAAGGCAGTATCTAAAGAGAAAGATGTAGATCTAGCTGAAAAGATTGCGAGGCAGTTATTCGGCAAAGTCAAGAACCAAAAGACTAAGCTAGAAGATGGCACAGTTAAAGAGGAAGAGGTTTATATTCCAACTGACCTAGATGCAGATCAGGTTCAAAAAATTTGGGAAGTATTGCAAGATAAGAAAAGAGAAAGAGAGGCTCACGACAAAGCCTCAGCAGATGCCCAAAAGAAAACCTCTGAAGATAATGATGTTATCTCTCGTATGGAGAGTGCCTTAGCATCTTGATTGCACAAATTGAGGCACGATTAATTTCGTGTCTCTGCTTGTTCAATCGAGCAATAACAATAACAACTATAGGAGTTACTATGAACGAATTAGAAATTATCCAAAAGCTAGATAGCATTATAGCTGATCTTATAGCTGATGGACTACATGAGATAGCTATGAATATTGAGATCGAGAAACAAAAGATAGCTAAACAATTTAACCAAGCTGAACTGCATAGTCAGCAAATAGATATAGAGGAGTTACTAGATGAATAAAAATTTAGAAATTACAAAGCACTTTAAAGGCAAGATCTGCAAAGGTGTTTTTAAAAAATTAGACGGCTCAGAACGTCAGTTTTGGGGTGTTCTAAAGTATGAGGATAGAGATGTTCCTAACCTCGTAACTGTCTACGATTTTCGTAAGAATGAGTATCGTAGATTTAGACTAGATCAGGGAGCTATCACTTTAACAAGTGGAAAGACTTTCTACAAAACAAACCAAATCAATGGTGTAACTTTAAAAAATAGGAGTGCTTAATATGAGAATTAAACAAGCTGAAAGAATAATAATCGAGGCTATTAGAAAAACAATCAATAGACCTGAGGGTAAATTACCTATCTGTCCTTACGGCATAGGAACAATGGGGATAGGTAAAACCTACACATTTAAAAAGATAGCTAACATATGTAAGCTATGGCTTGTAACTACTAATCTAGCATCTTACGAGCCGTCAGATGTCGGTGGTATGCAAATGCCTGATGGGGATAAGATGAAGACACTTAGACCTAAATGGTTGCTTAGTGATGCTGAAAGACAAGCTAAGATAGACGAGGGTTATAGTGGTATTATGTATTTCTTTGACGAGCTACCCCAAGCACCTATTCTAAACATGAATATTTTCGCAACCATAGCTGATGAATATCGTATTGGAGATTATCATATTCCGATAGGGGATATCGTTGTTTGTGCTGGGAATAGAATGTCGGATAGATCAGGGGTTAATCAAATGCCTATGCATCTTAAAGATAGAATAACTTCTTTTGCTATCGAGCCTAACCTAGATGATTGGACAAACTATATGTCAGCTAACAAGAAAGATCATAGGGTTGTTTCATGGGTTAGATTTCAACCTGAGTTTCTACATAAGTTTGATCGTGATGCTGATGCATTTCCTACACCTAGATCACTTGAGAGAACTAGCGACATTCTCCAATGGGATTTAGATGAAGACGATCTTTATACTGCCGTATGTTGTCAGATTGGCGAAACTGCATCTGCATCTTTATTTACTCATATCAGGTTGCATGACAAATGCCCTGACATTGACGAGCTTATAAAGAACCCTGAGGGTATACAATTACCTACAGAGGTAGCAATTCAGTTTGCAACTGTTTCATCTTTGGTCAGCAAGGTTACAGATAAAAACATTGGTGCAATGCTAAAGTTTTTAAATAGACTTGATGGAGAGTTTTTAGCTTACTTCATTAAGGATAGTGTAGCTAAGGATAGGGAATTGTTGCAGAACAAGGAACTAAGACTAGAGATGTCTACTAATCAGAAACTAAGAGAACTTGTATTATAGGAGATAAAATGGTTAAGGATTTAAAAACCAAAATATCTAGATCTAATATCAAGTTAATGGTCGACAAAGAGAAAAAGGGTTGGGGATTTTATTTCTCAATCCTTACTCAAATGGAGATGATAGAAAAGATAGATATTCCAACTATGGCAACTGATGGAAAAGATATCTTCTACAATCCTGAGTGGTCTGACAAATTAACTGAGGCAGAGCTAGACTTTGTAAGATGCCATGAGGCTATGCATAGAGTTTTGAGGCATCATCTTAGAATGAGTTCTAGAGACAAGGAGCTATGGAATATAGCTACTGATTATGCCATTAACTCAATCTTGATTAAGTCAGGTATGACCATGCCGAAAGATGGCTTATATGACCCCAAGTATAATGATATGGGTGCTGAGAAAATATATAAGCTATTGGAAAGCGAGGCTGAGAAAAAACCTAACCAATGTAATTGGGGTATGGTTATGCCTAATGATATGTCCGAAGAACAAATTAAAAAAGAAGAGGCTATCATTAAGCAACAAGTAACCATGGCAGTACAGAATACTAAATCAATTGGTAATCTTCCAAGTGATATTAAAGATATCATAAAAGAAATGGAAAGGTCGCAAGTTGATTGGTCTTCTGTAATTAGAAGAGTTGTTGGGGGAGATCAACCTGAGAACTACACATATGCGAGACCGAATAGAAGAGCTTATCATTGTTTCAATATTTACAATCCAAGCACTTTGAAGATGTCTTGTGGAGATGTGATTATTTGGGTGGATACCTCAGCATCTGTTTCTAGAAAAGAGCTATCCCATGCCCTCGGAGAAATTAATGCTATCTCTGAGGATATGCAACCTAACTCGATAACTGTTTACTATGCTGATACCTCTATCCAAAAACAAGAAAGGTATGAGAGAGGAGATGTTATCGAGAACCTAAACGTAAAAGGTCGTGGGGGTACTGACCCAATGTGTGTGTTCAAATATATTGAAGACAATAATGTAAATGTCGACAGTATGGTTTGCATTACAGACATGGGGTTTCATCAGTTCCCTGAGTATGTCGACTACCCATTACTTTGGGTATCAACTGACCTCAGGGCGAAGACACCACCGATAGGGGAAATAACTTTCCTCAATATCTAAACTATGCCCATAGAAGTTACTGTTAACTTCTGTGGGTTTAATCTTAACTTTAAGGAGCTTTTAATGAATAAGTTTAAAAAGAATATGTCCATGAGATCTATATCAGACTACATGACGAATAAAGAATATCCCACCAAGGCAGAAACAAAAGCCAAGCATATGGAGTGCTACGATTACTTTATGAGTTGTAAAAACTCCGAGATGCTAAAAGCATATAAAGAGATACATGGTCTCTCAGGATTAGAGATGCGAGATATGCACCATTACTACAAGCATGGCAGACATGATTACGATTATGACGGAGATGCTAAAGATAACGGCTTTAGACAAATGGTTCAGAAGATGAATAAGTTTACTGACTACGATAGAAGAAGATCGTTACAGTATGTCGCTGATCTATTAGGTCAGATCAGGACTTATAGAAAGCAAGTTAAGAAAAGATCTAGATTAGATCAGGACTTTATAGAAAAGCCTGATGTAATTAAGAAATGGGCAACTGTATCATTAAAGACTTGTCAGGAGTGGTGGAGAGAAAACCACGATAGAACAAGTGTTAGCTTGGGCATTCAAGGTATGTCCGACTTAGCTATTGATAGATATGGTTCTTACAATGAAAAGAAATCTGTAATAAATGATAAGAAAGATTTCACTTGTGTGGACAATGTATACACAGTTCAAAATAGTGGAGACAAGGATAGTTGGAATAAAAGAAATGGATTGTTGATACCACCTCTATGGTATCTGCAAGTATACCGACATGGCTTGTCCTCTGTTGTTTATAAGTCTAGACCTTGTATGGTTATCAGGGCAAAGCCTATGCCTATACAAAGATTAAAGTCTCAGGGCATAGATGTTTATAAGGCTGATATAATCAAGGCACATCATGGCTTAATTGATGTGATAAAAGATTTGTATCTTGTATCGTATCAGAATAAGGCATACGAAAAACACCCTGAGGGTAAACAACACATTGAAGATAGCGACAGAACATTTGCACCTCAGCAGTTCGATACTATGGGCGAATGTTTTACTGCTTGTAATGAGAACCTCAGGATAGCTGAGAATACTATATCAGGGCGATTAGTCTCAGGTATAACAAACTCACTCGCCATTTAAACTCAGGGGGGTCTAGCATGAGCAGTAAAAAGCTGAACTACTATCATAGGGGTTATGTCTACAAAAGTAAGATTAAGATTACTGACAATGGGGATATCGAGTTTATTCACGATATCTCCAAAAGAGATAATCCTGACAATGTTGTTTTCTTTTATTATGGGATTAATAGCAGACCATTAAAAGAAATAGAATTTAAAACCCATGTTGATAACATGATTAAAATAACTGAAAGGAGTTATTAATGTCTAAAATTAAATGGAAAGACTTGCCAACTGATTTCGATTACGAGATCACTTGGCATGATGCCATAAAAAATATTGAGAAGTTAGTAGATGAAAAAAGACTTGAGCTAATGAAAGATCAAGATTTTCATAATGCCCATCTATTAGATAAATACTTAAATGTAATTAAAAGGGGGTACTAATGCAGATCGAAACTATAAATGTAGATGAAATTAAATCTCTGAGAAAAGAATTGGGATATAATAATGCCCAAGAACTATCAAAATTATTAGGCTTTGGAAGTGCAACTATCCCTAGGTGGGAAAGTGGTATGTCTTCTATGAGCAAGTCTCATGGTCTAATGGTCGAGGCTTTCCTAAAAGTTCCTAGTTTTAGAGAATTTATTTTAAGCAAAAATGGTATAGATATGTTTGAAAATGGAGAGTGGGTCGAAGAGGGAGTAATTCATCTTTCTCAGGAAGATATGAAAAATTTTATGAAATATATTCATGGAGATAAAAATGCGAAATAACCCTGACGATTTATCTAATCAGCTTATAGCTAAAATTAAAAAAGAAATATCTTCAGAGATAAATACTTATAAAAGTCATAGCCATGAAGATGATGTTGATAGTCGAGAGCTAGGTATTCTTGATGGTCGATATGAAATGGCTATGCAAATTAAAAATTTAATTAAAGAATGGGAGAAAAAATATTATGGATAATTTTGATCGTTTTTTATTATTCATACTAGGCATTTGTGTTTTGGTTATGTCTAGTGTTACTTTGGCTAATCCTGATGGATATTATATGCAAACTGTAGAGGGAATTATCTTTACTTTGTTTATAGGTTCTGTAGGATTAACCATGGTATTAATAAGTTTTTTTAGTATCTTTTTTAAAGAATAGGGGTTGGAGTTCACTCCTTTTTTTGGTGGGTATGTGCATATGCCTTGGGGTTTTTTTATGAATTATTCTCCCCTACCTAAATGCTATATCTCCCTATGTAGCCATAACCCCATGTAGATTATTATACATATGGCTACAATGGGCAAAACACGAACTCCGTAAATAATAGTGATGTTAAGATATGGAAACTTGCACAAAAAAGGCTCTCAGAGCCTCATACAGAGGGGTTTGCAGACCTCTCTGTATGAAACCTAGCAAATTAACCTAGATGCTCTGTACGAAGAGTATTCGCTTATTAAAAGGGAGATTGTAATTATGGCAACAACTTACAGTAAAATTAACGGAAGATCTAAAGGTTATAGATATAGAAACTCTATTGTTGACCTACAAAGAGATCTTTATAAAAGAAATGAAAAGATGACCCCACAAGAACTCGGACTAGATGAAAAGTTTGAAGACCACCCCAATGGCGATAGCGATAGATATATTGGTAAAGTAGTTAAACAACCTACATCTAATTTGCACCATGCTAGAAAGTCTAGCACTTTTGAGAACTTCTAAAAGTTAATGGTAACTTTAAGAGGACTAGGGGAAATTGGAGAAAGCATGAAATCTCCCCTAGCCGTAACACATAGTTTGTGAGTTTTTCACAGTTTATAATTATTCCTATAAAAGTTTCGTGTCAACTATTATTCCACATCAAATAAAATTTATCTATTATCGTAGATAGACTTTCCACATTTTCTTCATTCCCCAACCATTCCAAGTCCTTGGATAATAATTCCTGATTAGAAAGAAGTTTATTCAAAATTATGTAATGTTGTTTATGCAATTCTTTTTTTACATACTTTAAACAACCCATAACTTTTGATCTGAGAAGATTATGCCCATCAAAATTTTTGTTATCACCAACAACACGAGGCATGTAATTCATAGCCTTAACACCAACCAATCCTGATTTATTATAATCTCCTAAAAGTTTATCCAAAGTTTTAAAATGGCTAAGGCAAATTACGTTATTCAAAAGTAGTTTATCCAAAACATTTTGGTCTACTACTCTCATTCTGACATTGTTAGTGTTGCCTATAAACTCAGGCTTGAGGGTTTTGTTGTCTCGTTGGTAGACGTTTTTAGAATGGTACTTCTTTTTCATCATCTTCTACAATGTCAGGCATAAGCATTTTATTAGTTTCAAAAAATTTACCCATGCCGTTATATGATGTGGTTGCTTTATCAAACATCAGGCTACATTCGCCTATCGAGCCGACCCATGAAAACCTACACTTCCATATCAAGACCTCACTAATATTTGAATTAGATGGATTAGGTCTATGAACAGTTAGTCCTACATCTGCCTTTGCAAACCACGAGGCACTCCCTGATATATCGTAACCCTTTGGTGGTGGTACTGTGCCGTCATCTTTTCGCATCATCTTTGTTGGGTGGGCAACAAACCAAATATGTATGCTATGTGCCTGAGCAAAAACTCTCAGCTTTGTTAGCATATCTGAAATCCAATCTGTCTCAGAAGTATTGGGGTCTCTAGCAATATAATTATATGGGTCAATGATAATACCCCTGACCCCATATCTCATTACTGCAACTTTCATTCTTTCAATAATACTGTCTAACGAAGACAAAGAACCATCTGCCTGATACAAAAAACTAAAATGTTCTTGAACAAATTTCTTACCTACGGCTAGATCAGCAGGTGTCATTCTCTCAGTTGCACCATCAAAAAATGGTTTTTTCAAATACTTACTAATCAGCTTTGATATGTGTATTCTAGGCTCATTTTCAAAAGAGCATATGCCAAACTTCCAACCTTTTTCCTTGGCAATATTAATCATTATCTGATCTATAAACTCAGATTTGCCACTTGAGGGGTGTCCTGTAACCACAGATAGCTGACCCTCAACAATGGTGTATAATTCGTCTACCTCAGGATAACCTGTCGAAACACCTTTGCCTATGCCTTGCTCGTAGATATCGTCAAGCTCCTCAAAAAAATGTGAGGCATCATACAATCCCGATACGGGATATGGTATTGGTGTCGTGGCTATCTTATCTAATTTCTCTGCACCATGTTTTGTTAAAACCTCATTTGCATCTTTACAATCTTTTGGATATTCTATTTTCCAACATCTATCCTTACCAACTCTTCTAGCAATCTCTTCAGACATTGCCTGACCTGACTTATCGTTATCTAATGCCAATATAATTTTTGAGCATTTATCTAACTTTGCTTTTGCATTCCAAATAAATTTAAACTTTGTATCTTCCTTGGGGTCAATCTTGCCGTCAACAACTTTAGCAACTGCTCCATGTGGAATAGACACAACCTGATTAAGTCCTATCTCTTTAAAACTCAGGCAATCAATTTCCCCCTCGCAAATTATTACCCAATCTTTTTCTTTGATACTGTCAATGTTGTAAAAGTTTAATGCTGACCCATGACTTGTAAATCCCTTTGATGGAAAACTTCTCATTTTTGCATACTCGATAATGCCATTATTGAAGTACGGAAATACAATACAATCTTCTTCTTTATTGCTCGTGGATATAAATTTTTTAGTTAATTTAAGACCTGAGGAAATAGCAGTATCTTTTGATATTCCTCGTGTTTTTAAATAGTTTATTGCTTTGTTGTCTATGATATCCCAATTATCCTCTATTGCCTTGCTCAAAGGTTCTCTCCTAATTAATCTAAAATTGTTGTGTTTGATTTTTATTGCACCATCTTCTGCACAATGCCAACAATTATAAACTATTGAGTTGTCCTCAACCTTTAATGATAATGTTTTGATATGTTTCTTTTTCCTTTTACTAGAACAAAAAGGGCAGAATATTTTGTGCTGACCTAAACCCAATCTCAGGGCATCAGACTTGATGCTTTCGTTGTTTTCCATAATCTTTCTCCATGTGTTACACAGCAAACATAATTAGAAAAAAAATTATAATCAAGACAAAAGTTAAGTTTAACTTATAAGTTCAGGATATCGTGTCCTACTCCATTGGCTGCCAGAAAAGATTCCTAAATTATCGATAACTTTTACCCTATACTAGTATATACTAGTAATACTAATACTAGTAATAAATAAATATACTAGTATATACTAGTTATACTAGTTAGAATAATTTTGAATTATTTTTTTTAGTTTTTCGCCTAGATATCTTCCAACGATAGGTTTGCTCTCTAAAATTTCTTTGATTGCTTTTTTGATATTCTCGGCATTTAAATCTGCTAGGTCGCATACATGATCGCAGTCATTGCCACTAATCCAAATTCCAATAGCTAATTTTTCTTTACTCGTTCCTAGATAACTATCAGAAATCGCTTGGCATACGACTAGCCTCCATAGGCGTAACTCTGATGTGAGTTCTTGGTTGCTCCCTATCGAGACCCCAGTATATATGTTTTTGCTTAACTTGTCTGTCGTTAGCATAAATAAAACCTTGCATACAATCCAAGATAACGCTTTCATCTAAATCAGGTCTCCTAGATTGATAATATATTTTTATCTCAACAATGACATCAAGTTCAATAAGTTTTTCTAATTTAGGGCATTGTTCTTGAAAAGACTTCACATAATTTCTAGCTTTTTCAGATTTAATTACACCAAATCTTTTTCCAAATTTTACTATTTTTCGTGAGTTCGCCTTTGATGCTGGTTCTCCCTCGACAATAAATTTTATACTTGGATATATTTTATTTGACATTATTATACTCTATGATATACCTAAAATTACACATAGGAGTTTTACATGAAGATTACCAATAAATTTGGTTTGCCACAACCATTTGTTGATTTTATTAAAAACGATAAATACAACAAGGGTAAAGCAGACATATCAGTAACGTCTTTGATAGATAGTCCTAAAATATCTTTAATGAGACAAAAGTATAACGATCAGATAGAAATTGATGCAGTAGATCAGATATGGTCAATCTTTGGAACTTCAGTGCATTCAATATTAGAAAGATCAGAAGATGATATTTATTCTGAAACTGAACAACGTCTTTATACTGAGGTTGATGGTTGGACTTTATCAGGTGCTATAGATAGACAAGAGATAGATAAAAAAGACGGAAAGATTACTATCGTTGATTATAAAGTTACCTCGGTATGGTCTGTGATTTACGGAAAGATAGAATGGGAGAGGCAGTTAAATTGTTATGCCTACCTATGTGAAAACAATTACCACCCAATATTTACAGAATTTTCAAAACAAAAAAAAGAAGTTAAGCAACTCAACATATGTGCAATCCTGAGGGATTGGAACAGAAGAGATGCCGAGAAAAAAGAAAACTATCCACAGACACCAATAGTTGTTGTGGACATACCTTTGTGGAGCAAAGAAGAAAGAGAAAGTTATATCAGGGATAGGATTAATAAACATCAAGATGCTCAGGTAAACTTTGACATAAACGAAGAAATGCCTCTTTGTTCTGACGAGGAAAGATGGAAAAAGAATGATGCATGGGCAGTAAAAAAGAAAGGTCAGAAGAGGGCATTAAGAGTTTTAGATAGTGAAGAAGAGGCTATCAAATATATGGATTGGCACAATGAAACCGACAAAGCCTATGCCAAAAAAACAGATTTAGAAATGGAATTTCGCCAAGGCGAATATAATAGGTGCAAGGGTAATTACTGCTCTGTTGCACAGTTTTGTCAACAATATATAGGAGAATAAAAATGGCAAAAGAGAAAAAAGAAAAGAGGGTTAGAGCAAGAACTGCAAAAGGTAAGTTTGTTGCTGATGACCCAAGTACACCTGAGAACGAGGCTTACGTCAAGCCTAAGAAAGTAATTAGGAAAGTCAAAAAGAGTGGTGTTGTTAAATTAAAACCACCTACTAAAGAAGAGGCTTATAAAAAGCACATAAAAGAGGCTACAAAGAAATCACAAAAAGAATACAAAGATTTCTTTATTATAGCTTGGATCAAAAAACTTATGGGAGTATTTAATGGCTCAAATAAATGAGAAACTAGAAAAACTTCTTAAAGAAGTTGGAGAGGTTGTAGACCTTAAAGACAGATCTAGTGCAGTATGGTCATTACCACAAAACCAAAGTGTTATGATTGTAAAACATAAAGCATTAGAAAAGATATCAGCACATCTTGGTATGTGGTTTGATGCACCTAAAATTATTGAAAGTGATACCGAAAAGAAAATAGTTTCACTAGTTGTTCAAGGTTACATAGATGATGGCAAAGGCAAGAATACTGCTTGGTCAATTGGAGAAGTTAGTCCTGACAATTATAAGACATATGCTAAACAAAGTTCTTATCCTTATGCCATGGCTGAGAAAAGAGCTATTGATCGTGTCATATTAAAACTCTTGGGTGTTCATGGAGACTTTTATTCTCAGGCTGAAATAGACGAGCTTGAAGAGAGTAAGGAAATAAAAACCAAGAAACCACCTAGAGAAAACAAAACACCAAAAGAAGAACTTCAAGATTTAGCAGAGAAAGATGAAAATATTAAAGAAGTACTAAAACATTTTCCTGATGCTGAGTTGGTTAAGTATTTTGGAGAAACAAAGTATCTTGTTGCTTTAGATGAAAATGAACAAAGAATAGATACAGAAGAAGATTTAATAAGCTCAACAAAGGGTTTTATTAAAGAGATGTATAATTTTAATTATGAGAAATCTTTAGAATTATACAACAAAAACGAGGAACTCTTTCTTATTTACAAAGAAAAAAATGAAAACGGATATAAAGAGTTAATGAAATGGATAGGCGAAAATACTAAAAAGGAGAGTGCATAATGGCTATCAAAGAAAAAGATTACAAACCTAGTGGTTCTTTATTTACTAATGAACAAAGAAGAGGAGAAAATTCTCCTGACTACAATGGTTACTTGCATATTACATCTGACGTATTAGATGATTTGATTGCAAAAAGAAAAAAACAAGTTATGGAATGGGAACAACAAAAACCTGATATCGATTGGTCTAAAGTAGACAAAGACAAGATGTTTCATCTAGACATGGATTTGAGTGGTTGGAAGAAGATTGCTAAAAGTGGCAAACCATGGCTCAGGATTACTGCAAATGTTCCTAAAGAAAAAGAGAGTAATAAACCATTCTAGTGAGGTCAATATGTCGGACAATAACCATGATAGTAGTATAGATGATGAATGGCTGACTTCTGATGAAGTTATGAGATATCTACATTTAAGTAGAATGTCTTTTTATTCTATTCTTAAAAAAGACGATAGTTTTCCAAAAGGATATGCAATCTTAACGAGGAAAAAACTTTGGAAAAAAGATGATGTTGAGAATTGGGTAAAAAGCAAATCATCAACTTCTGAAAGTTAATGATAACTTCTATGGACTACAGTAGACCAAAATATGAGACAAGCTATGACTTGTCAAACGAGGGCAGTATTATAAAGATTGTTTCTAATAAGTGGAATGTCAATTTTTGTAAACTGCCTTTGTCATACAGATTAGATTATGCACTTTACAAATCAGATAATTTAAGAGGGTTCTGTGAAGTAAAACGGCGAAAGTATAGAAAGTCCGATTTCCAAACTTATATAATATCGCTAGACAAAGTTATAAAAGCAAGAGAACTAGCAAGTATAACGAATACAAAATCAGTTTTAATAGTATCGTGGGTAGACGTTATTGGTTGGATTGACTTCAATAACGATTTTGTTTGCCGTCAGGGTGGTCGTGTAGATAGATCAGATTGGCAAGATGTAGAACCCATGTGTCATTTTAATATACAAGAATTTAAACCAATAGTTGATTGGAGAAACAATGATAAGCAAGTGGGCGAGGAGTAGAGCTAGATTAAGAGAATATGTAAATCAAGTAAAAATAGAGAGAGGTTGCGAAAAGTGTGGCTACCGAGAAAATCCTAGAAATTTACAATGGCATCATGTTTTGCCAAAAACTAAATACAAAGCAGTTGCTGAAATAGTTAGTGAAGATAGATGTATAAAGAAAGTCAATGCAGAGATAGAAAAATGCATATGTGTCTGCAAGGCTTGTCATGGAATGTTGGAGATGTAGTTATGAGATTAGCAGATGGATACGAAGATGCTTTCATTGGTACTACTATAAGTGCATTTAGTAGAAAACAAGTTGCAGTATATGATTATGATAAGTGCTTACTAATACTTATCAACAAGTATGGCTTAGATGATGAAACGGCAATGGAGTGGTTTAGTTTCAATGTATTAGGCTCTTGGGTGGGAGATGACACCCCAATATTTATTAATCAACATAACATCAAAAACATAGAGGAGTATTTAGATGATGAAGATTGAGGATAATGTAAACAGACCAAAGCACTACAGAAAAGGTAGGGTAGAGTGCATAGATGCAATAAAAAGTGCATTAGGAGAGGGTTACGAGTACTACCTTCAAGGAAACGTAATCAAATATGTTTGGAGATATAAACATAAAAATCTTCTTGAAGATTTAGAAAAAGCACAATGGTATCTCAGGGAGTTAATTAAGATAAAGAAAGGAAAGAATAGATGAAGTCTATTAGTGAGGAAGAGGTACAGAAAGCCGTAGATTGGCTAAGAGATAACTCTGACAAATGTGCCAAAGCTAGGGCAACAAGAATATACTTAGAGGAATATAGGAAGTCCATAAAGGCTTTACTTATGAGCAAGTATCCTGAGCTATCTGTTTCTGCTCAAGAAAGAGAGGCTTATGCACATGAAGAATACAAGGAACATCTAAAGTTAATGAAAGATGCAATATACGAAGATGAACGTATGAGATTCTTTAGGGCATCTGCTGAGGTTAAGATAGAGGCTTGGAGAACACAACAAGCTAACATAAGGTCTATCAAATTATAAACACACACTTTCTCTAGTCATGACGAGTAACCAAGAAACGTCTTTAGGCGTTTCGCCCTCGCCTTGAAAGTGGGTGTTGCCCATTATTGTCTCCATATTCGGACTTTGCAGTCGGCTGCGTAATATAATAACACTAAAATCGTGAACTTCTAGAGGTTAATGTTAACTTCTAACTTGCCTCTCTAAACCCAGCCGATCTCATCAAGATAAGCCCACGCCTCATAAGGTCGTTAATCCTATCCCTCCTTATCTTTATAAGGTTCTTTATAACTTTCTCATCTAGTCTTGGGTTTCTTTCTATCTCTCTTATTTGTCTTAGTAATCTGTTTCTTGCGTTGTCTATTGC